>Ga0315291_10006396_pt1 | contig 14628 bp, 12 predicted proteins | sample YL17G12_20_MG_FD_203070 | JGI IMG/M metagenome (GOLD analysis project Ga0315291, IMG submission 203070) | Sediment microbial communities from Yellowstone Lake, YNP, Wyoming, USA - YL17G12_20 | ecosystem: Environmental > Aquatic > Freshwater > Lake > Sediment | place: USA: Wyoming | collected...
CTGGATTTGCCGATTCGGGTTGTCATCCAGAACCCCGCCCCAGGCGGGGTAGGGGCGGCTCGCGAGCCGCCCCTACGACACCGCCAGCGCTTACGCGTGTCAACCAATTACGCGATCCTCAATAGTGCCGCTCGGCCCGCCCTGGCCGAGAAGAACCTGGCCCGGCGGGGTCTGGATAACGTGATCGTCCGAGCGGGTTGGGCTGACGCTGGACCTGTTCCAGATGGGGTCGGTGATGGCGGGCAGCGGGCAAAGACGGATACCGCGTTTCGCCTTTGCCCGGGAGTGAAGCAAAGGGAGGGGAAATGGACACGGGCTTGGAGGGCCTCCGCGCCCTGGTGACCGGCGCCGGCCGGGGCATCGGCCGGGCGATTGCCCGGCGGCTGGCCGAGGGCGGATGCCGGGTGGCGGCGGCCGACATCCAGGAAGGGCCGCTGGCCGAGACCGCCGCCCTGATCCGGGACCTGGGCCGCGACGCTTTTGCCATCCGGGCCGATGTCACGGTGCCGGCGGAGGTGGAGCGCATGGTGGCAGAGACGGTCCGGGCCTTCGGCGGCCTGGAGGTGCTGGTCAACAACGCGGGCGTGAGCAGCGCGGCGTTCATCGAGAGCGTGACCGACGCCGAGATCGAGCGGGTGTTCAGCGTCAACCTGAAGGGCGTGCTGTGGGTGACCCGGGCCGCGGTGCCGCACCTGAAGCAGAGCGGCCGCGGCCGGATCATCAACCTCTCCTCGGTGGAGGGCATCCGCGGCTCGGGCCTGCTCCCGGTTTACAGCGCGACCAAGGCGGGCGTGCTCGGCCTCACCCGGGCCAACGCGGTCGAGCTGGCGCGCTTCGGCATCACGGTGAACGCGGTCTGCCCCGGGCCGATCCAGACCGAGATGCTAAAGCCCCTGCTCTCGGACGAAAAGTACCGGGAAAAGATGCTCAAGGGCGTGCCCATGCGCCGGCTGGGAGTGCCGGAAGACGTGGCCGGCGCCGTGGCCTTTTTCGCCTCGGCCGAAACCTCTTTCATTACCGGCAACGTGCTGGTGATTGACGGGGGGATGACGGTCAAGGCGCTGTGATCCCTCCCGGGCGCGGCCCTGGGGCCAGGCCCGGCTCCAGACCGGGCCGCGCGAGATGGGAGCAGAACTCTTGGGCTTGGGTTTGAGCCGGAATCCAATCGCCACCGGCGATTTTCTTGATATCAATGTGTTGCCGCCGGAAGACGAAGCGATCGGGCCGATCTCGGGCCGGAAATTTTCATCCGCATCTGAATATCAGATTGCCGAAGGAACGATCATGATTCCCCTTTGGGTGGTCGAGCTGATCAAGAAGGGCTTCCCCCACCGGTTCACCCTGGCCCGGTTGACCAGGGTGCCGGGGCTGGGCCGGCTGATGGATCACGCCTTGTTCGAGGGCGATGACCTGATCGTGCTCGCCAAGGACCAGGTGATCCCGATCGAGCAGTCGGTGGAGCGGCCGGAGGAAACGGTGGTCCCTTCCCGGGTGGTGGAGCATTTCATCCGGCAGGCCAACTACCTCTGGATCATGGACGCCTGCATCTGCCGGGAGGCCATGCAATGCCGGGATTATCCCCGCGACCTGGGCTGCCTCTTCCTGGGCGAAGCGGCGATGGGGATCAATCCCAAACTCGGCCGGCGCGTGAGCCAGGCGGAGGCGCTGGCGCACGCGCGGAAATGCCGGGAGGCCGGGCTGGTCCACCTGATCGGCCGCAATAAGCTGGACACCGTCTGGCTGGGCGTGGGCCCGGGCCACAAGCTGATGACCATTTGCAACTGCTGCCCCTGCTGCTGCCTGTGGCGGGCGCTGCCGCACCTTTCGCCCGGGATCAGCGCCAAGATCACCCGGATGCCCGGGGTGACGGTGGAGGTAACCGAGCGCTGCACCGGCTGCGGGATCTGCGCCGACCAGGTCTGCTTTGCCGACGCCATCCGCCTGGACGGCGACCGGGCCGTGATCAGCGAGGCCTGCCGGGGCTGCGGCCGCTGCGTGGACGTCTGTCCGGAGCAGGCCATCAAGATGACCGTGGATCCGAGCCGGTTCGTCCAAGGGGCGATTGCCCGCCTGGCGCCGCGGGTGGAACTTTCGTGAACCATTGACTTTCCCGGGCGATCCTGCTAGGAGTTACGCCCGATCCGGCTCTCGAACATGGGTCCTTATCTTAAACGGGTGGCGCAGTCTCTAGCCAACCGGATCATTCCTCCGGGCGGCGAGATCCCTTTGGCCGTCGCCGATACCCACTGCCTCGCCTTCCTGGAGAACTACCTCCGCGAGCTTCCTTCCGGCGCCGCCCTGGCACTGAAAGCGATTCTGGTCGCGGTGGACCTCTCGCCGGTCCTGTTCCTCGGCCGGCCGAGCCGGTTCGTCCACCTGGCTCCCGAAGTCCAGGACCGCTGCCTCGACGATTGGCAGGAAAGCCGCATCTACTGGCGGCGCATGGTGGTGGTCCTGCTCAAGACCATTTTCGGCATGGGTTATTATTCAGATCCGAAAGTGCTCGCGCACCTGGGCTGGTTCGAGAAGTGCGGAGGCAAGCCGGCGTGATCCACGACTTCGCCTCGGTCTCCGGTCCGGTCAAGCTCGACGTGGACGCGGTGGTGGTGGGTTCCGGCGCCGGCGGGGCCGCGGCCGCGCACCGGCTGCAGCGCGCGGAGAAGGCGGTGGCGCTGATCGAGGAAGGGGCTTATTACCAGCCCTCGGATTTCCACACCGACTCCTGGGCGGCTATGCGCCAGCTCTACCGCGACCAGGGCCGGCGCGCCATGGTCGGCACCATGATCATCCCCACCATGCAGGCCAAGTGCGTGGGCGGCACTACCCTGGTCAATTCTGCTATTTGCTTTCGGCTTCCCGATGAAGTGCTGAGAGAATGGATCGAACAGGAAGCGTTGCAGAATATTTCACCCGAAATCCTCCAGCCCATTTTCGAAGAGATCGAGAGCTTCCTCAACATCTCCCCGGATGACGAGCAATACCTGGGCCAGAACAACCTGCTCATGCGCCGGGCCTGCCAGGCCATCGGCTGGGAAGGCCAGGTCGTCCGCCGCAATTCCCGCAATTGCAAGGGCTGCGGGTTGTGCATGTCCGGCTGCATCGAGGGCGCCAAGCTCTCGACCGACCGCACCTTTGTCCCCGCTTTCCTCGAGCTCGGGGGCGAGCTTTACACCGACTGCCGGATCGAGGAAATTTTAATCGAGGCGGGCAAAGCCGTGGGCGTGGCCGGATGGGTCCTGGACCGGAAGACCGAGCAGCCCAAGCACCGGCTGGAAGCGCGGGCCAGGGCCGTGATCCTCGCTTGCGGAACTATGGGCACCCCGGTGCTCCTGCAAAAGAACCGCCTGGCCAACTCCTCGGGACTGGTAGGCAAGAACCTCTGCAACCATACCGCGACCGGGATGCTCGGCTTTTTCCAGGAGGTGGTCAACGCCTGGGACGGGGTCAGCCAGGGCTATTGCTGCGACCAGTTCCGCAAAGACGGATTCATGATTGAAAGCTTCTGGGCCCCGCCCGACGTGATCGGCATCCGCGCGCCCGGGTTCGGACTTTATCACAAGAACCTGATGGCCCAGCTCAAACACATTGCCGGCTGGGGCGCGATGATCCGGGCCGCCTCCACCGGGACGGTGACCGCGCCGAAAAAGGGCTGGAGTCCGCTTATTCGCTACAGCATGAACGCGTCCGACGGCCGGCTGATGCAGAAGGCGATGAAGGCCACCGCGGACCTGCTCTTTGCCGGCGGCGCGAGAAAGGTGACGCCCGGGATTTACGGGATCCCCAAGGAGCTGACTGATCCGAACCAGACTCGGCTGATCGCGGAGGCCAATCTAAAAGCCACCGCTTTTAACCCCATCGGCAACCACCCCATGGGCACCTGCCGGATGTCGGAGCGGCCGGGCCGGGGCGTGGTCAACTCCCACGGCGAAAGCCACGACCTCCCAAACCTGTTCATCGCCGACGCCTCGGTCTTCCCCAACGCGCCCGGCGTCAACCCCCAGGTCACCATCATGGCGTTGGCCGCCCACTTTGCGGATTATATTCAGACCCGAATTTGATCCTGCCCTAAACTGAATAGGGCCGCGGCTGACCTCAGCCGCGCAACCTTGCAGATGGCGGGCGCAATCAATTTCGCCCCTACTTTAAATAACCCAGCGCCTTGAGCGCCTCCCGGGCTTCGTCGGAAAGCTCCACCGCCGGCAGCATCCCCCGCTCCAACCGCTCGCTCTCCCGCGCCTGTCTCCATTTCCGGGCTTCTGCTTCCGCTCGCGCGATCGCCTCGGGCGCAAGCCCGGGAAGCAGATTCCGATCCTCGCGCGGGTCATTGCCAAGGTCGTAGAGCACCCGGGCTTTCATCTCCGCGGCGGTGAAGATCCACTTTTGGCTGTTCTTGATGCGGGTGTATTCCAGGACGTTGTTCTTGAAGTTCTCGGACCAGATTTCCGGCGATTCCTCCGGCTGTCCCCGGAGCCGCGGGACCCGGCTGCGGCCCTGGAACTCCGAGGGCGCCGGCAGGTGGAGGAGTTCGAGCAGGGTGGGCGCGAGGTCCAATTGGGGCAGGTAGCCGGGAATGCGGGAGGGCGGGAGCTTGAGACTCGGGCTCCAGAGGATGAGGGGCACGTGGATCTCGGCCTGGTAGAGGGAATCGCCGTGGCCGTAGGTGCGGTGTTCGCCCAGCGATTCGCCGTGGTCCGCGGTAAAGACGATCAGGCATTGGTCGAGCAAGCCGGCGGCGGCGAGCGCGTCCAGCAATTTCTGGAGTTGGGTGTCGAAGTAGAGGATCTGGCCGTCGTAGCGGGACTGGTAGAGGTTGAGCAGGTCGGTGCCGAGGTCGAGGTAATCGAGCTTGGCCCGGTCTTCGGCCGGGATGCGCTCGGCGGGAAGCGCGAAATAGTGGGAATCAAAGGTCTGGTCAAAGGGCGGAGGTGGCCGGTAAGGGCCGTGCACGTCCATGTAGTGCAGGTAGGCGAAAAAGGGCCGGCGGTGGAGCCCGAGGCGTTCGAGCCAGCGCTTTTGGTCGAGGCCGTTCAGGCGGAGCCAGGTCTGGAACTTCTGGTTCAGGACGGAGGCCGGCAGGTTGGTATACTGGACGGCGCGGTTTTTTTCTCCGGGCGGTTTGCCATAGGCGAGGCTGTAGAACTCGTCAAAGCCCTGGCCGAAACCGAAGGCGGGGTCCATCCACCAGTTGGCGGAAAAGGCCACGGTGCGATAGCCGGCAGCCTGGAGCGCCTCGGCCAGGGTCAGGTAGGCGTCGGGCAGGCGGTCGAAGCGGAGAGTCAGTGCGGTCTCGTCCGGCGCCTGCGGGGTCTTGAGGTAGTGAATAACGCCGTGGGTGGAGCAGGAGGTGGAGGTGAACAAGCTGGCCAGGCTGGGCTTGGTCCAGGGCGCTTGGCTGATCACGTTCTCGAAGAGCGCGCCTTCCCGGGCGAGGCGGTCCAGCGTCGGGCTGGTTTCGAGCGGGTGGCCGTAACAATGGAGCCGGTCCGAACGCAGCGTGTCCACCATGATGAAAAGAATATCCGGCCGTTCTGGGCCAAAAAAGACGTAATCGTCCCGCGCCCAGAAATAAAAGCCCACGGCCGCGAACAGGAGCGCCTCGGCCAGGAGAATCAAGGCCCAGGTCAATCGCGAGAATTTCTTAGTCGCCATTCAGATCAAAGCCCGGACAAATTCCTCGGCGCGGAAGGTCTGCAAGTCCTCGATCTGCTCGCCCACGCCGATCAGGCGGATGGGGATTCCGAACTCGCGGGAGATGGCGATCACGATGCCGCCCTTGGCCGTGCCGTCGAGCTTGGTCAGGCAGAGCCCGGTGATGCCAATCGCCTCGTGAAAGATCTTGGCCTGCGCGAGCGCGTTCTGGCCGGTGGTGGCGTCGAGCACCAGCAGCACCTCATCCGGCGTGCCCGGCTGCTCCCGGGCCACGATCCGCTTCATCTTCTTCAACTCCTCCATCAGGTTCTTTCGGGTGTGCAGCCGGCCGGCGGTGTCAATGATCACCACTTCCACCCCGCGCTTCTGCGCCGCCTTGATCGCATCAAAGGCCACGGCCGACGGGTCGGCGCCTTCCTGGTGCTTGATCACCTCGACGCCGGCGCGCTGGCCCCAGATCTCGAGCTGCTGGATGGCGGCGGCGCGGAAGGTATCGGCCGCGGCCAGGAGCACGGAGCGGCCTTGCTGGCGCAGGCGGAGCGCGATCTTGCCGATGGTGGTGGTCTTGCCGGTGCCGTTGACGCCGAGCGCGAGCAGCACCCAGGGCCGGTCCAGCCGGGGCACTTCCAGCGGCTTTTCCACCGGCTGCAGGATCTCGAGGATGGCCCGGCGCAGGTAAGCCCTGAGGTCCTCGGCGCTCTCCAGCCCCTCTCGCTTGACCGCGGCGCCAAGGCCGGTCATGAGCTCGGCCGCGGTTTTCACGCCCAGGTCGGAAGTGACCAGCGCTTCTTCCAACTCCTCGAGCAAGGCCGCGTCCACTTGGCGGCCCTTGGGCAAAAGCCGATCCAGCCGGCCGGCAAACTGGTCGCGGGTCTTGCTCAGCCCTTGCCGCAGCCGCGAGAAAAAACTTGCTTCCGAGGCCAACCCTGCCCTCTCTTCAGAATTATTCAGCGCCGGGTTTCGGGGCGGGGTTGGAGGCGGCGGGGGAATCCGAGGGGCGGACCGAGGGTTTCAATTCGCGCCAGAGCTTCCTGGCAGCCAAGACCGCCAGGATGGCAGCCAGGACCAGGGCCGCGAAATAGAGAGGCAAGCCGAAAAGCTTCACTTCGAGTAACGCTTCCAACCATTCCCAAGGGTGCATGCCTTGAAACCTGCTTTCCCGGGATCGCGCGGGAAAAATTCTCGCGCCCTTGAAATTATATCAGATTACGGCGGATAAGAAAGGTTAAGCCGAAAGCGCCGTCGCCGCCGCCCGGCGCTGACCCCCAAGCCGCCAAGCCTGGCCCGACCGACCGCGGCCAGTGGGAAAAGCGGAGGGCGGCGCCGGCGAAAGCCGGTCCCGTTTCAAGATATCACGCCGAGAGCGAAGGAATCAATTCCGTTTCGTCGCTTCAACCGGACCCTTATGGGGGGCCTGGGGGCGATGGACGGGAGGGTTCCGGCTGGCGCAGGGGACGGGCATAGCCCAACGCCTCCAGGGCTTTTTTCGTTTGATAGTCAAGCACCAGGGGTCCCGCGCTTTCGGTCTCCGGGTGGGCCGCCCGAAAGAGGTTGATGAGGTGCTGTAACTGTCGGTAGATCCCTCGATCTTGTTCAACTAAATTAACCCCTTCTTCCGGGTCGGTTGCGATCTGGTAAAGTTCATCCGCTTCTTGGGAGTCCCAAATCAGTTTATAGGGCCATTGCAGGACCGCCTTTTGATTTCGCTCCATCCGGCGGGTATCGAACCCTTGCGGGCATCTGCCTTTGAGCTTGGCGATGGCGGGCAGAGGGGGCGAAACCTCGGCGTAGAGCGGAACCGATCCCTCGGGCGGGGCCGCGAGCACCGCGGGCATTTGGTGGTGGATTAAATCGAGAATGAGGGAGGGCAATCGGACCAGGGACACCGGGTGGGCGATGCGACCGGGGCTGAGCAGTTTGGGATAGTAAATCACCAGCGGAACATGGAGCAAGGGCTCATAGAGGAAGAAGTCATGGCCGAAGTAGTCACGCTCGCCCAGGCTCTCGCCGTGATCGCTGAGCACAATCAGGATCGTCTGGTCGAGCAACCCTGCCTTTTCCAGTTGAACATAGAGCCGACCTAATTGCTGGTCCAGGTAAGAAATGGCTCCGTCATACCAGGCCTGGATCTCGGAGCTCGCGCCCGCGCCACGCTTCGGGTTACAGTTGTAATAGTCCCAATCCAGGGGGGTGCGGGCGAAATTTTTTTTCGCGGCCTTGGGGTCCGGAAAAAATTGAAGCGCGACCTCCACCGTCGGATAAGGAATATGAGTCTCCACATAGTTGATAAAAAGGAAAAAAGGAGCCCGGCTTTGGGCCAAGCGCTTAACCCAGTGGCTCAAGATCTGCTGGGTTCGCTCCGCGCCCGAGTCTTGAAGGTATTGAGGGTGAAAGCTCAAGGTCCAAATCCACTCCGCCAATTCTCCCGCGGGAAAGCCCAACCGCGAACTCTCGACAAAACGGTGGAACCCCTGATCGAAGCCGGTAAAGGGTGAAAGCGCCGCATTGTTCGAAATGGCCAGGGTGGCGTAACCGTTTTCCCTGAAGGTCTCGGCCAAGGTGGTAAACTCGCTCGAGAGGCGAAGGTTGGCCCAACTGCAATGATGCTCGGATGGATAGAGACCGGTGAAAAAACTGGCGTGGGAAGGAATCGTCCAGGGCGAGGAAGCGTAAGCGCGATCAAACACCACCGCCTCGGCGGCGAGTCGCTCGAGAAAAGGGGTCGTGGGCCGAGGGTAACCATACAAGGACAGGTGGTCGGCCCGTGCCGTATCCCAGACGATCATGATGACATTGGGCGACGCGGAACCGCCCCCGGGCCCTGAAGCGGGCTGGCTCCCGGCGGCGCCGGAGGGCGGGGCCGCGGCTGGTCCCCGGGCGAGAAGAATCTCGCCCCATTGCAAGGCCGGGATCGAAATCATCAAGATTCCCAAGGCCAAAAATCCAGCCAGGGCAACCCTCTCGACACCAGCCAGCCAGGCTCGGTTGCGGCGGACCCGACTCAGCAGCACGCCCAGCGCCAATCCGATTCCCAAAATGACCGCCACCCCTGCCAGGGCCAGTCCAAAATTTTTCAGTGTCAACTTGACGAAATTCATCAGACAGACCCGGAGGAAATTGATGACCAGATGAATGGCCAGCCCCAGAAAAAAACCCGTTTCCAGCCCCTGCCATCGTTTCATGCCCCAGAGCGTGCCCTTCATGATAACCAGCAAAACCCCTAAGGCTGAAATGGAAACGAAGAAAACATTCCCTGATCTGAGCCAGGGCACCACAAAGAAGAGCAACTGCTGAAAGAAGGTGAAAGACGCGAAACTGAGCAGGCAAGACGCACTGGCTCCGAAATAGACTCCCCCGGCGGTGGAACCCCATCCTCTTTTCTTCAGGAGCAGCCCCAGGGGGGACAGAAGCAGACTGGCCAGGAGGGCCACGGACAAATAGGCGATGAGGTTCAACCGGATCTGTTTCGAATAAATGGAGTCGAGCAGCCAAACGGGGCGGACGATTAATTCGAGTTCACCGCCCGGTTTGATCAACGCCCAGAAGAGGGGCAGGCTCAAAATTTCAGTCAGCGCCAGCAGTTGGGCAAAACCCAAGATGAAGAGGATAATCCTCACCAGGGAAACGTCAGTTGATTTTGATGGTTCGCCCATGGAGACGGCGTTTGCCCTGCCGACGGTCAGGCGAGAATGCAGTGCGTTACCACCTTTTGAGAACCCTCAAGAAAAAAATACCCCGATTACAATTTCATGTCAAGCCTCGACCGCCGCTCCGCCGCTCCGGTTTAACTCCGGCAGTGTCAAAGCCGGCAGGGATTCGCAGAGGCCTCTTGCCCTCCCTCAGTTTTCCGGGAACCGGGGGTAGGGGCGCGATTTATCGCGCCCTTGCAGGGACTGGGCGCAATAAATTGCGCCACTACGAAGGCCGAAAATATGCGGTGCGGACAAAAACTGAGGGAGGGCAAGGCAGATGCCTCGGTTGACGCGGATCTTGCCGGTCTCCTATAATCACGGATATGAGATTCGGAAATCCTGAAAAGAAGCTCTGCCGGCAAATCCGGTGGGGGATCGTCCTTTTCTGCGGCTGCGCCGGCTCGGGCGGCAACCAGGGCCGGTTCAACCTCTATTCCGTCCCGGCCGAGGCCAATTTCGGACAAGAGCTGGCGGCCAAGGTGATGCAGATCCAGTATCCAGAAATAAAGATTTAACTGGATGGGCACAGACAGGAATGTCTGTGCCACGAGCGCGGGTGGGGGCACCCGCGCCCCTAAAGGAAGGAAAAGCAGATGCGGTTGTATGAATTCGAGGGCAAGCGGTTGTTGGCCTCGGCGGGTGTGCCCGTCGGCCGCTCGCGCCTGCTCAAGCGGGGCAGGAAACTGGCCGAGCAGGCCCAGGCGTTCGCGCGGGAGGTCGGCGGCCCGGTGGTGCTTAAGGCCCAGATCTTGCGCGGGGGCCGGGGCAAGGCCGGCGGCATCCGGTTTGCGGACACGCCGGAGCAGGCCGGGTCGGAAGCGGAGACCTTGATGGCCGCCCAGATCCACGGGATGAAGCTGCACTCGATCCTGGCCGAGGAGAAGCTCTTGATTGCGCGGGAGTATTACCTGGGCCTCACTATTGACGAGATCGAGAAGCAGAACCTGTTGATCCTCAGCTCGGCCGGCGGGGTGGAGGTGGAGACCGCGGCGCTCTCGGACAGCAGCGACCTGATGCGCCTGGCGATTGATCCCATCGGCGGGCTGTTGCCCTTCCAGGCCAAGGAGATGGCGGCCCGGGTGGGGTTCCAGGGCAAGGAACTGGGCGCTGTGGCGGACGTGATCGAGCGGGTCTGGAAGTGCTACCGCGCTTATGACGCCCAGCTCCTGGAGATCAACCCCCTGGTGGTCACGGCCAAGGGCGAGGTGATCGCCGGCGACTGCCGGATGGAGCTGGATGACGACGCCCTCTTCCGCCAGGAGCAGAAGCTCCAGGCGCTCAAGATCGAGCCGCGGGAGGACAAGGGCCGGCCGGCGACCCGGCTGGAGAAAGCGGGGGCGGAGGTGGACAAGATTGACCACCGGGGGGTGGCCGGCCGGGTGGTGGAGTTCGACGGTGACATCGGGTTGATTATCGGCGGCGGGGGCGCCAGCCTGACCGTGATGGACGCGATCCTGCGGGCGGGGGGCCGGCCGGCCAACTACTGCGAGATCGGGGGCAACCCCACGGTGAAGAAGATCCAGAAGCTGACCGAGGTGATCGCGGGCAAGAAGGGTCTCAAGTGCCTGGGCGTGATCACCAACGTGCTCAGCAACACCCGGGTGGACCTGGTGGCCCGGGGCGTGCTCAAGGGCCTGGCCAACGCCGGGGTGGACCTGAAGAAATTCCCGGTGGTGTTCCGGGTGCCGGGGAGCTGGGAGGATGATGGCTTTCAGATTTTGCAGAAGTATGGCATCAAGTATTTCACCCGGGAGAGCACCATGGACGAGGCGGCGGAGTACTTGGTCAAGCTGAGGAATCAACTTGTCAGAGAAGAGAAGAAAGATAAACCGCAGATGACACGGATGTAAAGAAAAAGATTGAGAAAGGATTACACAGAAAAATTGATGGTAAGAAAAGCCCAAGGCATTATGGAAAAGGTCGGACAGAAAAAGAATAACTGATGTCATTTACTTCTCCCAAGTTGAAGCAAGATCCCAGAACCTATGCCATCATCGGCGCGGCAATGGAAGTGCACCGGCAACTGGGAAGCGGCTTTTTGGAATCAGTTTATCAGGAAGCGTTAGCCAAGGAATTGGCGAGAGCGCGCGTTCCTTTTCAGCGCGAGGTGGAGTTGCCCATCTATTATAAAGGTGAGCAGCTTCCCAAAACTTTCCGGGCGGATTTTATCTGCTACGACGCCGTAGTAGTCGAAGTGAAAGCCATTCTCAAACTGGGGCCAATCGAAAAGGCCCAAATCATCCATTATCTGAAAGCCACGGGGTTCAGCTTAGGCCTCTTGATAAACTTTGGAGCCGGCTCCTTAGAATATCGGAGATTTATCAACACGCCCAGAAACTTGGTCCGTGATTCGGACCGAGAGGCACCATCAACCAATGGAGTTGAATAATCTATGCTTCATCTTATAAAATCTATTTCTGTCTCATCCGTGCAATCGGTGGTTTATTCTTCTTTCTGAAGGGAGGTTCAGGCCATGAAGATTCGATGGAACGGGCATGCTAGTTTTACCATCATCGCCCAGGACGGCACGGTGATCGTGACCGATCCTTACGAGCCGGGCTGCTTCGGCGGGGGCATCAAGTACGACCCGGTGGACGACCGGGCCGACGTCGCGGTGGTCTCGCACGATCATGCCGACCATAACTACACCAAGAGCTTGCAAGGCAAACCCCGGGTGGTGAAGGCCTCGGCCGCGGTCAAGGGGATCCAGTTCACCGGCGTCCAGGTCCACCACGACGAGAGCCAGGGCAAGGAGCGCGGTCCCAACACGATGTTTGCCTTCACGGTGGACGGGGTGCGGATCTTGTTCGTGGGCGACCTCGGGCACCAGCTTGCGGCCGCGGACCTGAAGAAGCTCGGAACGGTGGACCTGCTGCTCGCGCCGGTGGGCGGCTTCTTCACCATTGACGCCGCGGGAGCGAGCCAGCTCGTCGAAGCGGTGAAGCCGCGGGTGATGATCCCCATGCACTTCAAGACCGAGAAGTGCGGCTTCCCCATCGCGCCGGTGGACGACTTCTTGAAGCGCATGACCGCGGTCAAGAAGCTGACCTCCGCCGAAGTCGAGATCACGCCGGAAAAACTCCCGGCCAAGGGGCCCGAGGTCTGGGTGCTCGAACACGCGAAATGAAATGAGGTTGACAGACCAGAATGTCTGTCCCCCGGTTTTATGCCTTTGACCAGCACTTCGCTTGACGGCCGCTGGCGCTATTCGCCTGATCCGAACGGCGCGGGCGAGGCCCGGGGCTTTTTCCAGGAGAGCCTGGACGATTCCTCCTGGCCGGAGATGGAACTCCCGGCCAACTGGTATCTCTGCGGGCTCGACTATTCCGGCAAGATGTGGTTCCGCCGGCGCTTTGCCCGCGACCCAGCCCCGCCTCATGAGCGGGTGTTCCTCCGCTTCGAAGCCGTGGATTACCGCGCCCGGGTCTGGCTCAACGGCCATTTCCTCGGCAGCCACACCGGCTACTTCGCGCCGTTTGAGTTTGAGGTGACCGAGCGGCTGCGGCCGGGCGAGAACCTGATCGCGGTGGAGGTGGACGCGCCGCTCGATCCTGGCTTCCCTTTTAAAAAAACCATTTTCAAGGGCGGGCTCCAGCACTGGGACATGCGGCCCGGCGGCTGGAGCCGGCGCGGCCAGGAGCGCGGTTCCGGCGGGATCTGGGGATCGGTCTCGCTCCACGCCGCCGGCCCGGCCCGGATCAGCCGGATGGTCGCGGCTCCGAGGGAGCGCGAGGGCGCGTGGCGAGTGGACCTGGAGGTCGAGGTCCATTTCCGCGGCGGAGAGGCCTCGGAGGCCGAGCTGGTCTGCCGGCTGGAGCCGGCCACCTTCTCCGGTCCTTCCTTTTTGTCGCTCTCCCAAAAGATCTCGTTGCAACCGGGCGCGAACCGGATCAGCCTGGCTGGGGAAGTCCAGGACCCGAAGCTCTGGTGGACCTATGACCTGGGCCAGCCGAACCTTTATTCGCTTTTGCTTGAGGTGAAGATCCAGGGGGAGGTTTCGGACCAAGACCGAGACCGGATCGGCTTCCGCACCATTGCCTGGAAGGACGACGGCATCTACTTGAACGGCCGGCGGGTCTATCTGCGCGGGTCCTGCTATCTCTCGAGCCTGTGGCTCTCGGAGATGGGCGAGGAGCGGCTGCGGCAGGACCTTTCGCTGGTCAAGGCCGCGAACTTGAACAGCCTCCGCATCCCCTACCACGTGGAACCGAAGCGGTTCTACGGGTTGTGCGACGAGCAGGGCATTTTGCTGTGGCAGGACTTTGCTCTGCTCTGGGACTACGATACCTCGGCGGCCTCCCAGGCCGAGGCCTGCCGGCAGATCCAGGAGATGGTGCGCCTGCTCCACAACCACCCCAGCATCTATCTCTGGTGCTGCCACTGCGAACCGTTCCGGCCCGGCAACCGCCGGCTGGATCAGCTTCTCAAGCAGGCGGTGGCCGAGGTCGAGCGCGCCGGCCGAAAGATCAAGCCGTCATCCTCGGTGGCCGAGCACCCCTTCTTCGGCTGGTATATGGGGACCCGCCTCGGGTTCGCGGCTTTGCCCGGCCGGCCTTTTCCGACCGAGTTCGGCGCCCAGTCGCTCCCCTCTCCCGGGGCCGCGCTCTGGAAAGAGCTGGGGGACCAAAGCTGGCCGGCCGGCCCGGAGTGGGAATACCACAACTTCCAGAGGCTCCTTTTCCAGATGGGGAAACCCTTCCGGTCGCTCGAAGAAATGATCGAGAGCAGCCAGCGCTACCAGGCCGAACTGCTCAGCTTCGCCATCCAGGCCTTCCGCCGGGGCAAGGGCCGGACCTTCGGCTATTGCCTCTTCACCTTGGTGGACGCCTGGCCCTCGATCTCGTGGTCCATCGTGGACTACGAGCGCCGGCCCAAGCTCGCCCACGCGGCCGTGGCATTGGCCTCGCAGCCGGTCAAGCTCAGCCTCGATCTCTGGCGCCGGCCGCGGCGCTCCGGCTTCCTGGCCCCGCTTTACTGGAACCCTTGCTTTGACCAGGGCGGGGAATTCTTCTGCCGGGTCTGGGTGATCAACGACCGCCACGACCGCTTGGATAATGGCCGCATCGCCTGGCAGGCGAGTTCGAGCGACGGCCGCGAACTTTTTCATGGAGAGGAGGAGATCGCGGTCGAGCCGGACAGCTCCCGGCCGGTGCTGGATCTCATGCCGCCTTTACCTTCCGACACCATGCCCGGAAACTACCGCCTGGCCGTAGGCTTATTCCAGGGCGAAGAGCGGCTGGACGTGGAAGAGCTTGATTTTTTCATTACCCCGCCTGGGGGCCGATCG
>Ga0315291_10006398_pt1 | contig 14623 bp, 17 predicted proteins | sample YL17G12_20_MG_FD_203070 | JGI IMG/M metagenome (GOLD analysis project Ga0315291, IMG submission 203070) | Sediment microbial communities from Yellowstone Lake, YNP, Wyoming, USA - YL17G12_20 | ecosystem: Environmental > Aquatic > Freshwater > Lake > Sediment | place: USA: Wyoming | collected...
GCGACGGCAGGGCGACCGTCCCGACGGCGATGCCGAAGAGCCCGAGCGGGAGGTGCATGATCCGGAAGGCGTAGTTGAGCCAGCTGACGCTCCCCTGGGCCAGCGGCGTGACCAGGATCGTGTTGACCAGGACGTTGATCCGCGTCCCCGCGAGGCCGATCGCGACCGGGACGAAAAGGGCCATGACCCGCCGGAATTCCGGGTCGCGGAAGCTCAAGAGGGGGCTCCAGCGGAATCCCTTGCGCCGGAGGAGGGGCACCTGGACGAGGAACTGAATCAGCCCGCCGATGAGGACGCCCACGGCCATGCCGAAGATGGGCTCCTTGCCGCGCGACACATACCAGCCGTAGGTCAGGACCGGCACGAGGATCGAAAACACGTTGAAGAGGGCCGGCGCGACGGACGGCACGAAGAACGACTTCTCCGTGTTGAGATAGCTCATGGCCCAGGCGCCTAGGCTGACGAAGAGCAGGAAGGGGAAAAGGACGGCCGTCAGCTGGGCCGTCAGGTCGATCTTGCCGGGCACGCGGCCGAAGCCGAAGGCGATGGCCTTAGCGAGATAGGGCGCGAGGAGGAGCCCGGCGATCGACACGACGCCCGTCACCACGAAGAGGACGTTGAAGATGTTCGAGGCCAGCCGGTTCTGGGCCTCCTTGCCCTTGGCCTTTTCGGCGGTAAGGACGGGGACGAAGGCCGCCGAGAGGGCGGTCTCGGCGAAAAGGTCACGCAGGAGGTTCGGGACGCGGAAGGCCACGTTGAAGGCGTCGGTCGCCGCCCCGACGCCGAAGAGATGGGCGAAGACGGACTCGCGGGCGAGCCCCAGGACCCGGCTCACCGCCGTGCCGGCGGTGAAAGAGCGGACGCCCCGGCTGATGTCTTCCACTATGTTCGGCCTCTTCGCCGGCCTATCTTATCGCTTTTCCGGCCGGGTCCACAAGAACTCGGCCGCACTTTTCTGTTGCCCCGAATTCTCGATTGGATATACTCTTAATCTCTTATCGTCCCGATATCTGTTTAGGGAGGTCAACGCCATGAAGAACCGACTTCGTCGCTCCCCGGTGACGCTCTGTCTCGCCTTCGCCCTCGCGCTCGTCCTCGGCGCCACGTCCGTGTCCGGTCTCCAGGCGCCCGGCCCCGCCGACAGCCTGAACATACTGCCCGAGCGCGAACGGGCCCGGGTCATGGACGAGTGGCTCAAATGGAGGCTGGAGAACATCCTGCCCGACCTGATGCGACGGGAAGGGATCGACCTCTGGCTCGTCATCGCCAACGAATCCGACCCCGGGCCGGTCTATTTCACCCTGATGCCGGCTACGACCCTGTACGTCGTTCGGACCGCCTGCCTGATGTTCCACGACCGGGGCAAGGAGCTCGGCGTCGAACGGCTCACGGCCGGCAGTTCGCGCCTCGGCGACTGGTACAAATCCACCTGGCTCGACAAGAAGGGGAAGAGGCAGTTCGAGAACCTGGCCGAAGTCGTCAGGAAGTTGAACCCGAAAAAGATCGGCATCCTCACCTCTCCGATCTGGTACTTCGGGGACGACCTGACCGCGGGCCTCAAGGACAAGCTCGTCGCCGCCCTCGGCCCCGATCTCTCGAAACGGCTGGTCTCCGCCGACCGCCTCGCCGTCGGCTGGCTGGAGACGCGGAGCCCTCAGGAATTGAGCGTCTACCGTCATGTCTGCGGCATCACTCACGACCTCATCCGCGATTTCTTTTCGAACCGGGTCATCGTGCCCGACGTCACGACCACCGACGACGTCGAGTGGTGGTTCCGCCAGAGGGTCCGGGACCTGGGTCTCGACCCCTGGTTCCACCCCGGCATCTCCATCCAGCGGAGCAAGGCCGACTCCGCGAAATTCGCGGCGGACGACGGCGTCATCCGGCGGGGCGACCTGCTCCACTGCGACGTCGGCCTCAAGTACCTCGGCCTCCATAGCGACATGCAGTGGTCGGCCTACGTGCTGAAGCCGGGCGAGACGGACGCCCCCGAAGGGCTCAAGAACGCCCTGGCCCGGGCCAACCGCACGGCCGAAATCTTCATGTCGGAATTCCGGGAAGGGCGCTCGGGGAACGAGATCGTCGACGAGTCCATGCGGAAAGCGACAGCGGAGGGCCTGCGGCCCCTGATCTACACCCATCCCATCGGCGTTTACGGCCACGCCGCCGGGCCGCCGATGGACGCCCGGGCCGTCGAGGACGCGCCCGAGAACACGCGCGCCCGGGGGCAATACCCGCTCTTCCTGAACACGGCCTACTCCATCGAGTTCAGCGCAACGACGAGGGTCGCGGAGTGGGGCGGCCAGGACGTCCGGATCGGGTACGAGGAGGACGCCGTATTCACGGCCGCGGGCTGCCGCTTCATCGACGGGCACCAGACGTCGCTTTTGCTGATCCGATAAAAAGAGGAAAGATCATGCGCGCTAAAAATATTCCGACGCTCGCCGCCGCGTTCATCGTCCTGGCGGCATTCTCCTTCACCCTTCCGGCCCCGGGACCGGAAGGACCGGCCATGGCCTCCGGGCTCAAGGTCCTGACGCTTCGCGAACAGGCCGATCAGATCAACTCCTGGATGGAGGCCCGCTTCGAGAAGGTCCTTCCTGCCCTCATGCGTCGGGCGGGGATCGACATGTGGCTCGTCGTCAGCCGCGAATACAACGAGGACCCGCTCTATTTCACCATGGTCCCGAAGCCCGCCCTCTACTCCTCCGGGACCGTCGCCCTCATCTTCCACGACAAGGGACCGGGCGCCGGTGTCGAGCGGCTGTGCAGCGCTCCCCACGGCGTTTCCGGGAGCTACAAGAACATCTGGCGGCCGCGCGTCAAGACCCAGTTCGAGACGCTCGCCGATTACATCCGGCAGGCCGATCCCAAGAGGATCGGCATCGACGTCTCTTCGATATGGCCACTGGCCGACGGCTTGACCGTGGCCCTTCGCGAGAAGCTCGCGGCCGCCCTCGGGCCCGAGCTTTCGAAGCGGCTGGTATCGGCGGAAGACCTCTGCGTCGGCTGGCTGGAGACGCGGACGCCCGAGGAGATGAAGACGTTTCAACACATCTGCGCCGTCGCCCACGACCTCATCCGCGAATTCTTTTCGAACCGGGTCATCGTCCCGGGCAAGACGACGGAGGAAGACGCCATCTGGTGGATCCGCCAGCGCATTGCTTCACTGGGCTTGGAAGCCTGGTTCCAGCCGTCGATCGACATCGTCCGCTCGAAAAAGGACGCCGCCCGCTACGGCGAAAGCACGATCATCCAACCCGGTGACCTCCTTCACTGCGACGTCGGGATCAGATATATCGGTCTGTGCACGGACATGCAGTGGCAGGCCTACGTCCTGCGTCCCGGGGAGAAGGGCGCCCCGGCCGGGCTGCAGAAAGCGCTCGACAACGCCAACCGCGTCGCGGACATCCTTATGGCCGAGTTCAAGACGGGAAGGACGGGGAAAGAGATCGTCACGGCGGCCATGGATAAGGGGCGGGCCGAGGGCCTGAACCTGCTCATCTACACCCATCCGCTCGGGTACAACGGGCACGCCGCCGGCTGCACGCCGGACGCCCGCGATCCCAAGACGATCGACGAGGTCAACGTCCCGAAGTGGAGCTATCCGCTCTACTCCGACACGGCCTATTCGATCGAATTCAGCTGCCGGACGGCCGTCCCGGAATGGGACGGCCAGGAAGTCGGCATTGGCTATGAGGAGGACGCCCTGTACACCGAGAAGGACGGCTGCCGCTTCATCGACGGCCGCCAGGAGACGCTGCTACTGATCAGGTAGGCTGGCGCGGAGGGTTCTTATTTGGAGAACTCGGCGGCCAGGGCCCAGTAGGGATCGACCTTGGGGTGCGCGAGCGTCCGCACGCCCTTCCGGCCGATGATCTTCAGGCCCTCCTCCGCGGCCACGACTTCGCCGGCGACGGCCGCGGGGATCCCCCGGTCCTTCAAGGCCCCGATCAGGGCATCCGTGTCCTTTCGGTCCACCATGGCGATGAGCGTGCCTTCGCTGATAGCGGCGAAGGGATCGAAGTGGAAGAGGTCGGCCGTCTTGCGGATGACCGGCTGAATGGGGATGGCCTCTTCCTCGATCCGCAGGCCATAGCCGCCCGCGCGGGCCATCTCGTAAAGCCCTCCCCAGACACCGCATTCCGTGGCGTCGTGCATGACGTGAACACCGCGGAACTTCCGGGCGACACTGCAATCCTCCATGACCGTCATCTGGGAGAAGACCGCGGCCGCTTCTTGCTGGAAGGATTCTCCTCCCGCGGCGATGAACCTCTCCGGGAAAAGGACGGCCAGGAGCCCCGTCGTCTCAATGGCCGGACCCTTGGTGATGACGATGCGGTCCCCTTTTTTGACCCGGTCCGGGCCGCGGAGATCGCGTTTCCCCCCGACGGCGATCGCCGTCGCCCCGCCGACCATGGGATAGCTGCAGCCCGTGTAGCGCGCCGTGTGTCCGGTGACGACGCTGATCCCGTATTTTTTAGCCTCGGCGTGGACCGAGTCCCACATCTCCTCGAGCTCGGACTCTTTCATCTCCGGCGGGAGGTTGAGGTCGATCGCAAGGTAGCGGGGCGCGAGCCCGGAGACGGCGACGTCGCAGAAGACGATATGGAAGCCGAACCAGGCGGCTTTGGAAAAGCCGAACGACGGGACGATGAAAAAGGGGTCGGTCGACAAAGCCATGTACCGCCCGCCCACGCGGATGACCCCATAGTCGACGCCGTGGCGCGGGCCGATGACGACGTCGCCGCTCGCGGCGCCGAGCCTCGGATAGATGACCCGGTCGAAAAAGGCGGGGTGTATCTTGCCGAGTTCCGGGAGTTTCTCTTCGCTCATGGGTCCTCCCTCCGCAGGTTCTACCCTGGTCAGGTTCAAAGGGTCCCGCGGCTCGCCCGCGATCCTCAGCTCCGGGATGATTCGGGGCTCCCCTGTGACGCGTATCTATTATCGCCAATCGGCCCGGGAAATCAATCGGAAACGGCTGAACATGTAACGGCGTCCCTCCGCCGGTGAGGGCCGAAGGGGCCGGAGGGATTCGAATTAGGGCGCGGTCATTCCCCCCTCTCGTTTTTCTGTGAAAAATCGAGGCTTCCCGCCTTTCCCGCGGCGACGTCCTCGACGAACTTCTCTATTTTCGCCTTGATGGCATCGCGGACCTGCCTCGTCTTGGCCAACCGCTCTTCCCATGATCCGGCGAATGAGGCCGGGTCCGGAAGACTCCAAACGAGTGTCCGAGTGATCCCCGGGAAGGTCGGACAGCGCTGGGCGGCTTCCGCGTCGCAGACCGCGATAACATAGCTGAAGAGGGCGCCGCTTCTATAAAGCTCAAAGACGCTCTTGGCCTAGTTCTTCGAAATGTCGATCCCGGCTTCCTTCATGACTTCGACCGCGAGGGGATTGAGCGGACCCGGCTCGAGCCCGGCGCTCGCTGCCGAGAACCGGTCCCCGGCCAGCGCGCTGAGGAACGCTTCCGCCATCTGGCTCCGGGCGCTTTTGTGGACGCAGACGAACAGGACATGCGTTTTAGTCGGGCTTGTTTCCATCTCTCTCCTTCCGCAACCCTCAACTGCAGCGCTAAGTGCGACGGCTGCCATGGATCATTTCTGTATCTCAGCGACTCCGCTTGAACATCAATCGGAGCGTCTCCGGCAGTTCGGCCAAGCGTCCGCCCATCATGAATAAATACGTCGTCGCCCAGTTCGCAAGGATCACGGCGATACCGAAGAGGACCATGCCGACGCTCAGCAGGGGCCAACCGGACATGATGTTCCCGACGACGCAGCCTGTGGCCAGGGCGGCGCCTGCCCCAACGAGGAATCCTCCGAGCAGGGCCGTCACGATCTGCTCCGGAGGCTTCGGCTGGAGCCTGACCCGGCCCGAGAGCGACGCGGAAGCGAAAGCGCCGAGGAAGGTGCCGAATACGACCAGGACGAGCCACCAGGTGATCTTCTTGGCGCCAGGGACAGCCGGCAACGGAACCGCTTTCGCCGCGGGGCCGGCGATGTGGACCAGGTTTGATTCAGTGAGCAGTTCCTGGATATGCAGGACGCCATGAGTAACGCCGATCGGATAATTGCGACCCGCGGCCGCGGACGAGAAAAGAGACGCCACGACCACAAGCCCAACGGCGACCCCCGCCTGCCAGGGCTTCCATGGATTGGTCAACAGACTACGGGATTTGCCCGCGGGCGCCGGGTGAAACGACTTGGAGTTCGGAGCGTTGCGTTTCTTCCTCCGCAGGAGGACAAGCGCAGCGGTCAGGAAAGCAAAGATCAGGGCCCAAGCCCAGAACGGCAAGCCCGAGAGCGAAGATAACGTCACGGGGCCGCCGCCTAAGGCCGTCGTTTTAACCGTTTTCATCTTCGCCGCCCAGCCCGCCAGGGGGCCATGTTCGACGAAAGCGATGCCGATCGGGATCGTCAGCAGGGCGACGATGGAATTGACGTTGCCCATCGCCGACTTGTAGAGGCAGCCGCTGATGCAGCCCCCGGCCAGCACCGTGCCGGCGCCGAAGATGAGCCCTCCGGCGATGTCGTTCACCCAGAGCAGAGGCTTGGGGCTCAGCGAGACCCACCCGGCCAGGCTGGCGACGGCAAATCCGACCGTCGACACGGCGATGCCGACCCACAGCCCGAAAACCTTCCGCCCGTCTCTCATCAGAAGGACTTCGCTGAAGGCCGACGCTCCGCATAAGTCTCCCTTCTGGAGGAAGAACCCGAAGAGCAGGCCGATGGGAAAGGCCGAAAGGAACCACCTGTTCGTGACGAGGGCCGCTATAAAAAAGCCCATGCCCAATATCGCGAACGCCCAAAAAGGCCACGACCTTAATTGGACCGCTTTTTGACTCTGATTTTCACCGGCCATCATGCATCCTCCTGTCCGCGCCCGGCCTTCAAGCTTTGACCTCGCGGGGCACAGAGGGCTGAAAATACCTCCGCTTGAAATAGAGCGCCACGTTGACCAGGCCTATCATGACCGGGACCTCGACGAGCGGGCCGATGACCGCCGCGAAAGCCTCGCCCGAATTGATCCCGAAAACGGCCACGGCCACGGCGATGGCCAACTCGAAATTGTTGCTGGCCGCCGTGAATGACAGCGTTGCCGCTTTAGGGTAGTCCGCGCCCGCCTTGCGGCTCATGAAGAACGAGACGAGGAACATGACCACGAAATAGATGAGGAGCGGCACGGCGATGCGCAGGACGTCGAGCGGGATCTTGACGATGAACTCGCCCTTGAGCGAGAACATGACGACGATGGTGAAGAGCAGGGCGATGAGCGTGATAGGGCTGATGCGCGGGATGAACTTCGTCTCGTACCAGGTCCGGCCCTTGAGCTTGAGCAGGCTGAAGCGCGTGATGAGCCCGGCCAGGAACGGGATGCCGAGATAGATGAAGACGCTCTCGGCGATCTGGCGCATGGTGATATTGACCGCCGTCCCCTTGAGGCCGAGCCAGGTCGGGAAGACGGTGATGAAGATATAGGCGTAAACGGAGAAAAACAGGACCTGGAAGATCGAATTATAAGCGACCAACCCTGCCGCATACTCCCTGTCCCCCTGGGCCAGGTCGTTCCAGACGATGACCATGGCGATGCAGCGGGCCAGGCCGATCAGGATCAAGCCGTACATGTATTCGGGCTTGTCGCGGAGGAAGATTACGGCAAGGGCGAACATCAGTAGCGGCCCGATGATCCAATTCTGGACGAGCGACAGCGTCAGGACCTTGACGTTCTTGAAGACGTCCCCGAGCTCCTCGTATTTGACCTTGGCCAGGGGCGGGTACATCATCAGGATGAGCCCGATGGCAATGGGGATGTTGGTCGTCCCCGACTGGAACTTGTTGATGAAACCGACGACGGCCGGAACGAGGTAGCCCAACCCGACGCCGACGGCCATGGCCAGGAAGATCCAGAGGGTCAGGTATCTGTCGAAGAACTTGAGCCTTGGGTTTCCGGGTGTCATGCGAGATCTCCTTTCACGTTATTCAGCTCCAGAACACAAAGTACAAGCCGATGCCGATGATCAGGACGCCGGCGATTTTCTGGATAACGGCATGGGCCTGGCGCAGGCCCTTCGATTCGAGCAAGCCCTTGGCCGCCCCGACGGATGTCCCCGCGACGAGGACGAGGGCCGAGTGCCCGAGGGCATAAACGAAGAGAAGGAAACCGCCGTAAAGCACGTTCCCCTTCTCTGCCACAAAAGCCAGGAGCACGGCCAGGATGGGGACGGCGCACGGCGTCGAGACGACGCCGAAAAGGAGGCCTAGCAGGAAAGCCCCGAAATAGCCCTGTTTTTTCACCCGGATCGCGGCCGGAACGGGCAGGTTCCATTTGATGACGCCGAGCAGATGGAGCCCCATCATCAGGCAAACGCCCGCCACGACGTATTTCCAAAAGGCGCCCACGTCCCCGAACATCCGGCCCATCAGTCCGGAGATAAGGCCCAGGGCCGTGAACGTCACGGCCAGGCCGAGGACGAAGAAGAGCGAAAAGACGAGCGAACGTCTGACCGTCGTCGTCTCTCTATTCCCCGCGACGACGCTCATCAGGAGCGGGATCATGGCCAGGACGCAGGGGTTCAGGGCCGTGGTCACGCCGCCCAGGAAGACGGCGACGACCGCCAGCCAAGGGCTGTGCTGGAGGAGGGCGGAAATGTCGCCGAAAAAGCTCTCCATGTCTCCTCCGCTCAGTGGACGCCGTGTTTCTTGAGGAGCTCGAGGATCTCCTCCTTGGGAAAGAGCCCGGCATGGCGGAATATCTCGTTCCCCTTTTGGTCCACGAAGACCTGGGTCGGGATGAGCTGGACGCCGTATTTCCGGCCCGGCTCGGGGTCCTTCCAAACGTCGTAGAAGACGACCTGGACCCGGTCGGCGTAGGTCTCGGCGATCTCCTTCATGATCGGCTGCATGGCCTTGCAGGGGATGCAGCGGTCGGCCCCGAGCTCGATGAACGTGATGAGGTGCTTGGAAAAATCGATGTCGAGGCGGTTCGTGACCAGGACCTTGCCGTAATCGGGGGCGCTCGGCGCCTGCTTCACCTGCGCCGCTTGCTCAACGGCCACCGGGGCCGGAGTGGAGGGCTCGCGTTCCGCCCGGGACTCATTCCCGCAGCCGAACATCAAAATCAAGGCCAGGGGTAACAACGCAGGGGTTATGTTACTTCGCTTCATGGAAAAGGCTCCTTGCTTCGACGAGTTTCATCAATCCGCTGATGATCAGGATGGAAGGAATCGTCAGGGCCAGGCGCAGGAGGGCAAACTGCGCGCCAAGGAATTTCATTTCGAACAGGATCATGGGGATCTTGATCGAGGCCCAGACGCAGAGAAATACGGCGACATTGTACAGGCTCGCGCCTTTTTCCAGGAGAGATTTGCCGATGGGGAAGGCCGCGTACAAGGGGCCCATGGCCACCGTGCCGAGCAGAAGGGCGATGGACGCTCCTCTGGCCCCCGAGGCCTCGCCCATGAGCCGTTCGATGGTTTGTTTCGGTACCCAGGCGTCGAACAGCCCGCATATGACAAGGATCGGGGGGAGAATGGAGACCATCTCCAGCAGGTAATCCTTGGAGACGAACAGGACGGAAAGCGCCTTTTCGGGACGGCTCGCGTAGACCAGCGCCGTGGCCGCCGCCAGGATCGCCAAAATCACCGGCCCGGGTTTGATCTTCATCTTAGGAAAACTCCCATGACAAAAGCGATGACCAGGGCGAAAACGAAGCTGAGGGAATTCCTCCAGAAGGTGAACCTCTTACCGAAAAATTTCATTTCGAGGGGAGCCGTGATCACGCCGACCATGACCAGGGTCGTGACGAACGCGGCGATCGCCCCGACATCCGCTCCTTGCCTGAGAAAGGACGCGGCCAGTGGGAAGGCGATGAAGGCGGGAATGAGGACGACGGAACCGAAAGCGGCCGCCATGATAACCCCCTGAAATCCGGCATCCCTGCCGATGGTCTTTAAGATCAACCCCGGGGGAAGAAAAGTCAGGATGAAGCCGATCGTCCAGATGATAGCGACGATGGACGGAGCCAGGGACAGGAATGACCGGCGGAAAAAGCGAATGGCCGCCTGGGTTTTCTCCCGGCTCTTGGTCCAGGACAGGAGAAGCCCCGCTCCCGCGATACCCCAGATCACCGCAGTGAACATCCCGGTTTACCTCACCTGGAAGCCCTGGCCGCCGAGGCGGGTTTCTATAAGGATTTCCGGTTCGATGATGACCCGGCTCTTGATAGAGTTGGCGACGAGGCTATATTTTTGCGCCGACTCGAGCGCGCGGTGGACCCGTTTTTCGACGGCTTCCCTGGGTTCGTTCCCGGCGCGAACGGTGATCCGGGGCCGCAAAACGACGGTCGTGAATATCTCCGTCCGGTCGAGCTCGATGAGCTTCGTCCCTTCGGCCCGGCATTCGTAGGACGCGAGGTCCAGCCGGAAGCGCTCGGCCGCCCAGATGAACATCAGCATGACGCACGTGTTGACCGCGCCGACGAAGGCGTCCTCAGGCGTCAGGACCCCGGCCTCGCCGTGTGAAGCCGGGGGCGCGGAAAAGTCCATCTCGGGCCCGTTGCCGAGCTTCAGATGTCCCCGGTGCCCGCCCGTCCAACTCACGGAGGTTTCGTAGAGTTCGGTTTTGGCCATCAGCGCTTCTCCCGGCCCGGGCCGCCGGCCATGCCCTTGGGCTTCCTCTTCAAAAGCCGGTCCGTTTCCTCCACGATCTTTCCGGCGACCGCATCGGCCAGCCGCATCCCGGACTCGTCGAGCCGCCTGACCGTGCCGATCGTTCCGCAGCCGCTTTCCTTCGCGACCTCCGTCGCAACGATCGACGCCGCGGGCTTGGCGCTGTATTTTTCCGTGGCCAGGGCGGCGCACCGTTTATCGCACCCGTCGACGGCGATGGTCGGATAATAGCGGGCGAAGGCCCGTTCCCCCTCGCCTCCCGCAAGGAACAGCGGCAGGCAGAGTGTCACGGTGTCGTCAGGGCGGAGCGTCTCGAGCACTTTCCGGACAGCCCTGCGGGTCACCGTGCCCTCAGGCAGCTCTTCGCCCGAGCAGGAGATCAGCCCCACTTTTTTTCTAGGCAGGTTAGGCATGGCCGCCCTCCGTGTCGACTTCATCGACGATCTTCGCGGCTTCATCGGCCGTCGCCCGGGCCAGCCGCAGGCCGTCCTCGTTGAGGTCGCAGACGCCTTCGGGCTTGAGGCCGCGATGGCGGCGGACGACATCGAAGACCGCGATCTTGTGCACTTTGGCGGCGCCGGAGCAGGCCAGACCCTTGGCCGCACACTCGAGCTTGCAGCCGTCGATAGCGATCGCCTCGCCGCCGGCGACTTCGCGCCGCGCGTCTTCGTCCCCCATGACAAGGAGAGCAAGGGCGACGATCTTCATTTTGTCGGGACGGAGGTCCTCGGCGAGGACAAAAGCCGCTTCGCGGGCCGCCGCACCAAGGCTTTTCCCGATCCCGCTGCAGGGGACGACGGGGATCTTGCGCCGCTTTCCGCTCATCGCAGGACCTCCGCCTCCGCCTGCACTTTGGCCAAGGCTAGGTATTCGGCCACCGTCTTCAAGGCTCCGCGCGCCGCCTCGCCATCCTCGACTTCGAGGACGGCCAGCCAACCCATCCCGTAGGGATCCTGGTTGACGAGCTCGGGAGCGGTCAAGAGGTCGCCGTTGACTTCGACGACCTTGCCGGCCACAGGCGAAGGGATGCTGAGGTTAACCTTGATCGTCTCGACGACGGCCACCTCGTCCCCCAACCGGACCTGAGTCCCCTCCTCTTTCGGCTCGGCGAAGGCGACGTCCCCGTTCCTCTGCTGGGTGAAATCGGAAAGCCCGATGCGCGCCCGCAACCCCTCGAACCTGACCCAGATCCCGGCCTCGCTGTAATAGAGGCCGGCGGGAAATCGGAACAAGAATTTATCGACCGCCAGCTCCAGGATCTTCCGGACGAGCGTCTCCTCGATCCAAGCGTGGACCTCGTCGCGGCAGCGGCGGAAACAGGCCAGGACTTCCTCGTCCGTTCCCGTGCAGGCCGCCGGGTCGTCGAACGCGTGGTGGATGTAGTCCTTGCCGCCGGGGAAGAACGGACAATCCGACTGCTTATCGTCGCAGACCATCACGACATGATCGAAGCGCTGGCCTTCGAACACGTCGATGCTCTTCGAATGATGACCGCTGATATCGATCCCGATCTCGGCCATGGCCTGGATCGCCCCGGGATGGACCCTCGTGGCCACCGTCCCGCCGCTCGAGGCCAGGAACCTGTCTCCATAAAGGGCGTTGACCAAGCCCTCGGCGATCTGGGACCGGGCGGAATTGTGGACGCAGATAAAGAGGATCGTTTTCCTTTCCACTGTTTCCCTCCTGTTGACGATAAGCGGGCTCACGGGCATTGGATGACCCCCTGGGCCCAGAGGCAGCCTCCGCACACCGGGAAAGCGTTCCCGTAGCAGTCCTCTTCGTTCGATTCGAGCATGGAGCAGCCGCCGCAGACGTGGCAGGGCGAATAATCGAAGGCTTTGACCTTCTCCCGGAAGTCCGCGTAGGCCTTCGAATTCCAGACCTCGAAGAGGTCGCCCTCGCGCACGTCGCCGAAAGAGTGGGACCGGACCCGGCGCTCGAGCCCGTAAAGGTAGGTCCGATGGGAGTGGAGCAGGCCCATACAGGGAGCGACCTTCCCATCCCAGCGGACAAACGACGCGCGCTCGTGGACGAAACGACAGCGTCGCGCATCGACAGCGATCCTGTTGCCCATGAAGGTCAAGTTCTCGAATCCCTGGAACAGGCTGAAGATCGTGTCCTTGGTCGTGTTGTTGACGTCGATGCGGGGCAGGCTGAGCTCGGTCTTGCCGGGAGCGAACGTGAACGTTTCGAGGGTCAGCGTCTGGAGGCAGAGCATTTCTTTTTCCATCGCCTCGCTGTACGGCAGGACGTGGCTGACGATGATGCGGCGGGCCCCGACGGACCGGGCCAGGCGGTCGAGGTGCTTGACGTCGCCGAGGTTCGTCTTCATGACGACGAAAGCGATGCCGATGTCGATCCGATGGCCGTCCCGGCCGTTTCGCCGGCCGAGCCGTTCGACGTTCTCGAGGACGAGGGGGAAGCTCGCGCCCTCGCGGATCGTTTCGAAGCTCTCTTCGGTCGTCCCGTCGAGGGATATCCAGAGAGTGTCGAGACGCTCCCGGAGCAGGCCGTCGATAAGCGTATCGTCGAGGAGCGTCGCGTTGGTCGTCATCTCGGCGCGAAGGCCCAGGGCTTTGACGGCGCGGATCATGTCGAGGATGCGGGGATGGGCCGTCGGCTCGCCGAAGCCGCCGAACATGACCGTTTCGAGGTGGGGGAAACGGGCGATCTGGCTGACGAGGCGGTCGAAGATCGTCTCGTCCATGTCGCCCGTGGGCTCGTCCCAAGTGTTGCGGATGCAGGTCCGGCAAGACAGGTTGCAGCGCGAGGTGGGTTCGATATAAAGACGCTTCAGGCTATGGATGTTGGGCAGGATCTCGACACGGCCGTGGTCGCGGACGACATCGAGCTGGACATCGGCAGCGAGGCCGAGTTCTTTGGCCAGCTCGGGAGGGATCGACAAGCGGCCGTCCTGCCCGACGTTAACCCCATACGTTTTCGTCCGAGATTCGCCGGGATCCCTGCGGCGGAGAACCGCGTCGATCTCACCCTTTTCGCTATAGACCCGGCCGCCTTCGCCCATCAGTCGCCCACTTTCCTCCGAGCACGAGTCAATCTTGGAATTACTAATGCGTGTGTTCTCAAGCTTGCGCCTCCAGGATCCAACCCTTGATCTCCTCGGGCCGGGGGATGCGGCCGGCACACCTGACTTTGCCGTTGATGACCAGGGCGGGTGTCGACAAGATCCCGAAAGTCATCATTTGCTTGATGTCGGCTACTTTTTCGACATTCGCGGCGATATTCAGCTCGGCCAGGACGTTGATCGTCCTTTTCATAAGGTCTTCGCAGCGCGGGCAGCCCGGGCCTAGTATTTTGATATCCATTGATGTCTCCTTTTTCAATGCCGGAACTTCAGACCGAGGATCGATGGGTCTCCGCACTGTGACGCTTCCGAACGTTCTCCTTGACGCACACAGCGAGACGCTCGATGTCCCGAAGAACGAATTCCGACTCGGCCAGATCGGGGCCGGCGAACTTCCGAACGAACGGCGCGAGGTTCTCCTTGACACTCTGGGGAATGGTGTAGATGATCCACCGTCCTTCCCGCTTATCCTCGACCAGGTCCGCGTCCCGGAGGAGCCTGAGCTGGTGGGAAATGCGGGACTGCGACATGTTAAGGACGAACGTCAGCTCGCAGACGCAGAGATCGCGCTCCATGAGGAGAAGGAAGATCCTTAGGCGGGTAGGCTCGGAAAGGGCCTTGAAAGCTTTTATGATTTCTTTCATTATATTCCCTCACATGAATATATTTTCATATATACCATATTTTGTCAATTGTTAGCCAGGTTAAATGCTAATTCAAGAGGCGATCTGATTGATCTGATTTGATTATTATTATAATATATGACAATATGTTCATGTATTATCAACAAATGGAAGTGATCATGGAAAACTGCTCCATTCCCGTAAAAAAGAAAAACCCGCTGGGCAGGAAATGGTGGATATTATTAT
>Ga0315291_10006400_pt1 | contig 14621 bp, 10 predicted proteins | sample YL17G12_20_MG_FD_203070 | JGI IMG/M metagenome (GOLD analysis project Ga0315291, IMG submission 203070) | Sediment microbial communities from Yellowstone Lake, YNP, Wyoming, USA - YL17G12_20 | ecosystem: Environmental > Aquatic > Freshwater > Lake > Sediment | place: USA: Wyoming | collected...
ACCCCTCCAGTGCCGAAGCTAACGCATTAAGTGACCCGCCTGGGGAGTACGGCCGCAAGGCTGAAACTCAAAGGAATTGACGGGGGCCCGCACAAGCGGTGGAGCATGTGGCTCAATTCGAGGCTACACGAAGAACCTTACCACGGCTTGACATCTGCGGAATCCTGCCGAAAGGCGGGAGTGCCCTTCGGGGAGCCGCAAGACAGGTGGTGCATGGCTGTCGTCAGCTCGTGTCGTGAGATGTTGGGTTAAGTTCCGCAACGAGCGCAACCCTCGTCCTATGTTGCCATCAGTTCGGCTGGGCACTCATAGGGGACTGCCGGAGTAATCCGGAGGAAGGTGGGGATGACGTCAAGTCCGCATGCCCCTTACGCCGTGGGCTGCACACATGCTACAATGGGCGGTACAAAGGGAAGCAAGACCGCGAGGTGGAGCCGATCCCATAAAACCGTCCTCAGTTCGGATCGGAGTCTGCAACTCGACTCCGTGAAGTCGGAATCGCTAGTAACCGCAGGTCAGCTATACTGCGGTGAATACGTTCCCGGGCCTTGTACACACCGCCCGTCAAGCGATGAAAGTCAGCTGCACCCGAAGTCACTGGCCCAACCCGCAAGGGGGGGAGGTGCCTAAGGTGCGGTTGGCGATTGGCGCTAAGTCGTAACAAGGTAGCCGTACCGGAAGGTGCGGCTGGATCACCTCCTTTCTAAGGAGTTCCCCCAACGGGTTCTGAAGGCGTCCTTCGGGAGAGACCGACGGCACCCAATGGAACTCCAGGTCGATAACCATCCGGACACTGTTGAGTTTTCGAGGCCGGAATGAGGCCCCGTGCAAGAAACAGCTAGACCGCGAGAGGGCGCCTGAGGCGCCCTCTCGAATCGTTTGTGGTGTGGGCTCCTAGCTCAGTTGGCTAGAGCGCTGCCCTGATAAGGCAGAGGTGGCTGGTTCGAGTCCAGCGGGGCCCACCAGCCTTCGCCAAGGCTATGCCTGGCAAGCCAGATGAGAGAGTAGAGAGGTGAGAGTGGATAGGTGAGATCGCTCTCACCTTTTCCTTTTGCGGCCGGCGCCAGTCAGAGCGGGAGGGGGTTGGCGGTCGGGCAATGAAGTATCTGGGTGGAGGTTGCCTTTATAGATATGGGCCGTAGGGTTCTTCGCATCGGTTTCCTGGTTCTGCTCTTCTGCCTTATGGTAGCGGCGGGGTACCGCGGCTGGCAGTGGAGGGAGGACGGGAGGCGGCTGGAGGCACTGAGAGCTGAGGTCGCCGGCGCCAACGTGGTTATCTGCGTGATGGACGCGGCGCGGGCGGACCACCTGGGGTGCTACGGGTATCCGAGGCCGACCACGCCGAACGTGGATGAGCTGGCGAAGGAGTCGCTGGTCTTCACGGATCATTTCTGTCAGTTCACACGCACGAAGGAGTCAACCGCTTCGCTCTTCACCTCACAATATGCGGACACGCACCTGGCCTATGAGCGGCGGCCGCTGGAGGACGGCACCTTCACGATGGCGAAGGGGCTGAGCGACGCGGGGTTGGACACGGCGCTGTTCAGCTCGAACTTCAATGCGTCTCCCGTGCTCGGCCTGGGGCCGGGGTTCGAGGAGACCTTCTACGGCGAGGCGGTCAGGGCGGAGCTGCGGAAGGGTGAGACGGAATGGGCGCCCGAACCGCTGCTTAGGCTCTTCGGGAAGTGGCTGGCTAAGAGGGACGGACAGCGTTTCTTTGCCTACGTTCACTTCACGCCACCGCATCAACCCTACGAGTTTCCTGGGCCAATGGGGAAGCTGTTCGCCGGGAAGCAGCCGCCGGGGTACGGCCCCGAGAAGTACCACCCACTGAAGTACGACTTCCCCATCGTGCCTGAGGAGACGACGCAGGATTTCCCGCCGCTGCCGGAATGGATCAACCTGTACGACTCCAACCTGCGCTATGCGGACTGGGCGGTGGGCGAGGCGGTGCGGCAGTTGCGGGAAGCCGGCGTCCTGGACAAGACGCTGCTGATCGTCACATCGGATCACGGCGAGGCCTTCGGGGAGCACGGCTTCGTCTGGCATGGGGAGCCGATACACGACGAGGTGGGCCGCATCCCGCTGGTGATCCGGTTCCCGAAGGCGAGTCGCGAGGGGCGCGTGACCGCGCTGACGCAGAGCATTGATCTGCTGCCGATGATTTTCGATCTGTTTCGGCTGTCATATCCACCGGACTCCATACAGGGCAGGTCGCTGGCCGGCCTGATCGCGGGCAACGCGCAGCAGGTGAACCGGTACGCCTTCACCAAGGCGGCGAAGCAGGGCGACAAGTACATGGTACGCGACCAGCAATACGCCCTCCTGCTGTGGGGCAACGGGAAGTGGCGGGCGTTGTACGATCTCAAGGCGGACCCGGAGCAGAGGACCGACGTGCTCGCGCAGCGCCCCAAGGAGGCGGCTGGGCTGACGAAGGTGTTCCGGAGCTTCGCGCTCAAGCAGCGTGTGCCGCCGCTGAACTTCCTCGATCCCTCGATCCCGCCGCCCCCGCTGCCGCCGATCAAGGAAACTGACCTGCCTCCGGATGTGGAGAGGCATCTGCGGGCGCTAGGGTACCTGAAGTAGCAACTGGCCCGCAGCACTAGGTTGGTTAGGGGTGTTGGTTAGGGGTGTTGGTTAGGGGTTGACACCTACCCCCGGCCGTGCTATATTCCGCCGCGAGCTAGACCGGTTCGAGCTGCCGCGGGGAGTGGGGCCGTTAGTCACCATAACCCCGTATGGGCCATGGCATGAGCCGCTGCGTGCTGCCGGTTCGCAACCCGGGGCTGAACCGACAGGACGTCGGGGCGCCGTTCTGCAACGATGCGAAGTCCCGGCACGGCAGCTCGATCGGTTGCTGCCCGCTATTGCAAGGAGGTGACATCGCGTGAAGAAAACAGTAAGTCCCGCCGTGGCAATCGCCTTGATCGTAGTGGTTGTCGTCATCGCGGTTGTCCTATTTGCGCGGGCCGCTAGCACCAAGCGAGTCCAGTTCGTCCCAGGCGTCGGCGCCATAGATCCCAAGACCGGCAGGCCGATGCGCGGCGCGGGTGGGCGCGGGGGAGGCCGACGTGGCGGCGGCGGTGGTGGTGGAGCCCGTGGCGGTGGCGCCCGTGGGGGCGGCCGCTAGCATCTCGGTTCGACCATAAAGCGCGAATCAGACGAAGCCCGTGCGCTTGTCGGCAAGCCACGGGCGGCGACGTGGGTCAGTGCGAGAGCCTTCTTGCATCGCCCCGCGGCAGTTCGCCCGGCAACATGCGAGGAGCGGCCATCGTGAGAACGGCCGCTCCTCAGCGCCATCAGTCCTGCCCAGGAGAGAGTATGAGCCAACCCAAACGCGCCCTCATAGTGCTCAACCCACATGAGTCCAAACGCCTTATCGCACGCGCCGTCGCCCGCCTCCCTGAGGTGCAGCGCGCCCTGGAGAGCGGCCGCGTGATCATAGGCCATGGCAGCACCAACGCCTATGTCGCCGAGGAGATCATCGGCGCCCCCGTCTCCAAGTGGCGCTACTCAGCCGGCGTCATCGCCTCCGGCCGGCTGGACGTCACCGAGAACGACACTCGGCTCCCGCCCTTCGCGCTGAAGTACGGCCAACCCTTCGAGGCCGGTTGGATCGAGCTCCTCCAAGAGTTCGAGTGCGGCGACGTCTTCATCAAGGGCGCCAACGCGCTCGATCCCGATGGCAACGTCGGTGTTCTCCTCGGCAGCAACATCGGCGGCACCGTCGGCCACATATTCGGCATCATCGCCGCCAGGGGAGCCCACCTCATCGCCCCTGTGAGCTGCGGGAAGCTCGTCCCCGATGTCATCGAGGCCGCCGCCCATTGCGGCACCACCCTCGACTTCGCTGACGGCCTCCCCGTCGGGATGGCCGTCCTCACCAACGCCCAGGTCATCACCGAGGTGGAAACCTTCGAGATCCTCTGCGGCGTCCAGGTCTGGCACGTCGCCTCCGGTGGCATCGCTGGCTCAGAGGGGGCTGTCACCCTCGCCCTGGAGGGGCCCGAGCTCGCCCTCAAGCAGGCCGTTGACCTCGCCGAGTCCGTCTCGGCCGAGCCCCCCATAACCCGCGACTAGCGCCGGGCCCGCGGCGTCCCTGGGAGCGCCCTTCGGGACCCCGATGGTTCGACTTCGCTCACCACAAGAGGGGCCCTCAGGGCCCGAGGGGCAGGCGTCTCGCCTGAATGCCGTCCTCCGGAGGACTCGCCTGCCTATCCCGCGGGCGTGATCGTCCTCGGCGTCGCCATCCCCTCCGCCCGCACCCGCCCCTCCAGCGTCGGCAGCGTGAAGGAGAAGGTGCTTCCCCTCCCCAACTCGCTCTCCACCGCAACCTTCCCCTCGTGCGCCTCCACAATCCCCTTGGTGATGTACAGACCCAGCCCCGCCCCCGGCGTGTCGGGGGTGTACGCATTCGCCGCGCGGTGGAACCGCGTGAACAGCGCGCCCTGCTCTCCACGCGGAATCCCTATCCCATGGTCTACCACATAGAACTGAACGTGGTCGTTCTTCCGCCTCGCTCCCACCACGATCTCGCTCCCCTCCGCCGAGAACTTCACCGCATTGCCGATCAGGTTCGATATCGCCTGGTGTATCCGCTGGGGGTCGGCCAGCACCTCCGGCAGCCCCGGCTCCACCTCTATCCTCAGATCGTGCCTGCTCGCCGGATGGCTCGCCGTCCTGACCGCCTCTTCGCACAACCGCCCCGGCGTCACCGCCTTCCTCTCGAGCCGAAGCTGCCCCTCCTCTATCTGTGTCATGTCGAGCAGGTCCGACACCAGGTGGCTCAGCCGCTCCGCCTCCGACGCGATCCCCTCCAGAAACTCCTTCTGCGTTGCCTCCCCCAGGTGCCCGTACTCCCGCACCAGCGTGTTCGCGTAACCCCTGATCGAGGTGAGCGGCGCCCTCAGCTCGTGCGACGCCAGCGAGAGCAGCTCTGACCTGAACTGCTCGACAGATCGCCTCTTCTGCTGTTCCTCCTCCAGGCTTCTGAACCATCTGCGCACGATCACCATGATGATGATGAGCGCCGCAATCAGGTTGATGCTCTTCGGGATCGCCACGTAGTAAGGCTGATCCAGCATCTGGTAAACCTGGGGCGAGAACAGCAGCCCGACCTTCGCCGTATACCGCGCTCCGAAGTACAGGCTCTCGATCAGCGTGCGCGCACCGTCTATGCAAAGCACGATCAAGAGCGTGGTGAGAAGAGGGTAGATGCGCTTGAACCGAACGTACTGCCGGAAGTAGAACCCGATGATGAAGAGCCAGCACACTGCCAGCGACCAATAAATGGCCGCGGTTAGCCAAAGCATATACTGATCGAATCCGAAGTCGGCCACTAGTCCCGCCCTTCCTCGGTGCTCACTCCCTCCAAGTCATTCCTTCCCCGCTCTTGCACCCGCCAAACTACGACTTGCGCCATCTCCCGTCACCTCCGCAGCGACCTCTCCAGCTCCGCCAGTTGCGCCTCCAGCGCCTCCGCCCGCTGCCTCGCCGCCTCGTGCCGCGCCCGCGCCTGAGCCTTCACCTCCTCCCGCGCCCTTTTCATGAACTCAGGATGCTCGAGCTTGCTCGCCAGCCGGGCGGCCTCTTCCATCACCTTGCCCAGCTCCCGCTTCACTCGGTCTCGCTGCTCCTCCAGCTCCTTCCGCCCCGCCTCTCTCTCAATCCACACCACCGCCGAATCCCCCAGGCACTGCACCAGCTCCGCCACCGCGGGACGCGCCGACGGCTCCCCCGACACCTCTAGCGCCGCGCCCCGCGCCAGCAGTCGCACCGAGTCCGCGTTCGCCTCCAGCACCGCCCTCACGCCCTCCGATCCCGAGGCGACCCTTATCCCAACTCGCTGCCCGGCCGGCACTTTCCGGTCTGCCCTTAGCTTGCGCGCCGCCGCCACTACCTGCATCACCGCCTCGAACTCCCGCTCCGCCTCCTCATCCCGCCAGCTCGCCTCCCACTTCGGCCACCGCGCCACCATCAGCGCCTCGCCCGTCCCCGGCAACTGCTGCCAGATCTCCTCCGTGATGAAGGGCATGAACGGGTGCAGCGCCCGCAGCGTCCCCTCCAACACCAACCACAGCGCCTGCTTCGCTTGCTCTCCGCCCTCGCCTGCGGCCTGCACCGCCGGCTTTGACACCTCCACGAACCAGTCGCAGAACTCCGACCAGAAGAACGTATAGAGGGCCCGCGCGGCGTCCGCCATCTCGTAGCGCTCGAGCGCCGACTCCACCGCCTCGAGCATCGCGCCGTATCGGCTGAGAATCCAGCGCTCCGCGAGCGACCCCTCCCGCCGAGTCGCCTCCGCCACGCCCTCCGCCGGAGCGAACTCCTCACCCAGGTTCATCAGCGCGAACCGGCTCGCGTTCCAGATCTTGTTGCAGAAGTTGCGGGCCATCTCGGTTCGCTCTTCCCCGAACCGGATGTCCTGGTCGGCCGCGCACTGGTAGAGCAGGCTGAACCGCGTCGCATCCGAGCCATAGCCCGCGATGAGCGCCAGCGGATCCACCCCTGTGCCTAGCGACTTGCTCATCCGCCGGCCCTCTATGTCTAGCACCGTCGCGTGTACGAGCACCTCCCTGAACGGGGTCTTTTTCGTGAACTCCAGGCTCGTCATGATCATCCGCACGATCCACAGGTATAGGATGTCCCGCGCCGTGATCATCAGCGAGGTCGGGTACACCTCCTCCTGATAGGACTTAGCGAGCTCGGCCTCATCCGGCCACCCCAGCACCGCGAACGGCCACAGCGCCGACGAGAACCAGGTGTCCAGCGTATCCTGATCCTGCTCGACCGCGCCACCGCACTTCTCACACCGCTCCGGCCGCTCAATCTGCACCATCACCTGCCCGCATTCCCGGCAGAAGTGAGCCGGAATCCGGTGCCCCCACCAGATCTGCCGCGACACGTTCCAGTCCCGCAGATTCGCCAGCCATTCGATGGTGTACCCCCGAAACCGGTCCGGTACGTAGGCGACCTGCGGGTCCGATCCCTCGATCACGCCGAGCGCCATCTTCGCCATCTCCGACATGCGGAGGAACCACTGCTCCGACAGCAGCGGCTCCAACACCGTGTGGCACCGATCGTGTCGCCCCACCGAGTAGGTGTAGGCCTCCGTCTTTACCAGCAGCCCCTGCGCCTCCAGATCCGCCACGATCCGCGCTCGGGCCTCGTGCCGGTCCAGCCCCGCATACTGCCGCGCCTCCTCCGTCATCCGCGCGTCCCGACCGATCACCACCACCGATGGCAGCCCGTTGCGCTCCCCCGCCTCGAAGTCACTTACGTCGTGCGCCGGCGTCACCTTGACCGCCCCCGTCCCGAACTCGGGGTCCACCAGTACGTCGTCGCAGATCACCGGCAGCTCGCGGTTCATCAGCGGCAGCATCACCTTCCTGCCGTGGAACCTCGCGTACCGCGCGTCCTTCGAGTTCACCGCCACCGCCGTGTCACCCAGCATCGTCTCCGGCCGCGTCGTTGCCACCACGATCCCGCCCGTCGGCTCCGCTCCGGGTGGCCTTGGGCTCACGAGGGGCGACCCTGAGCCTGCCGAAGGGCCGCCGTCCTCTCCCACCATGGGGTAGAGGATGTGCCACAGCTTCCCCTCCTGGTCCCGATGCTCCACCTCGAGGTCCGACACCGTCGAATCACAGGTCGGGCACCAGTTCACCACCCGATGCCCCCGGTACAGCCATCCCCTCTTATGTAAGTGGACGAACGCCTCCAGCACCGCGCGGTAGTACCCCTCATCCAGCGTGAACCGCGTCCGCTCCCAGTCATACGAGCATCCCAGCGCCTTCAACTGCTCGATGATCTGGCCGCCATACTTCCGCGTCCACTCCCAGCATCGCTCCACGAACTTCTCCCGGCCGAGATCGTGGCGCGAGATTCCCTCTTCGGCGAGCATCTGCTCCACCTTCATGTTCGTGGAGATCGCCGCGTGATCCGTCCCCGGCACCACCAGCACCCGGTCCCCGCGCAGCCGCCGATACCGCGCAATGCAGTCATGGATGCTGTGCTGCAGCGCATGCCCCATGTGCAGAGAGCCCGTCACATTCGGCGGTGGGATCGTGATGCAGAACGCGGGCGCGCCCGGCCGCTCCGCCTTGCTCGGCAGCCGGAAATACCCCCGCGACTCCCAGAACTCGTACCACCGCACCTCGACCTGCCTCGGATCGTACACCTTGTCCATTTCGCGCTTAGCCATCACTCTCTCCAGGAACGGCACAACGACATAACCGCAGATTGCGCAGATTGAGCTCCTGTTGGGCGGGAGCGGCAGCTCCTGCCACTTGGTGATCTTCGTGTCCTCTTGTGGTTACCGTTGTCGCCGACTTGTCCGCAACAATAGGTACTCTGCGCAATCTGCGGTTACACAAAAACGCCCTCCCGTCCAAGGACGAGAGGGCCTCCCGTGGTGCCACCTTGCTTTCCCTGCTTCTCCCGGCTGCGCCGCGCTGCACAGGGCTCTCCGCTGTAACGGGCGCACCCGGGAAGACCTACCTCCGCCTCCAGCCCGTAGGGCAGGAGCGTGTCTCCTGCCCATGCGCGGATCTGAGCCTCCCAGCTCCAGGGCGACCTTCCCTGCGCCTGCGCCGGTGGGCCTCTCAGCCTAGGAGCCCACCTCTCTGCCGGCCGGCCCGCAGGTACTCCTCCCTTTCTTCGCCGTTCCTCGTTGGGCAGGAGCCCGCCCGAGGCGGGCAAACTTGCATCCTGCCGGCGGCCATTGCCATGCCCACCGTCTTGCATTCTACCACACCCCCCGCGGCCGCCGCAAGGTCACTGATGGGCCGCCTCCCCCAGCCTCATCGGCGCCAGCGCCGCCGCCGCTATCACCATCAACATCCCGCTGACGAAGTACGGCGCGCTGACGTTCACGTGCTGGGACAGGACGCCGGCGAGGTAGGGGCCGATGATCGTGCCGATGCCGCCATAGGCAAGGATCTTGCCCATCTCGAGCGCGCGGCGGTCGGGGTGGGTGTGATCCTGGATGATGAGGTTCTGCACCGGAATCCAGACGCCCGCGCCCAGCAGATCGTGCAGCAGCCAGACGATGGCAGCGCCGTAGAAGTTGGGGATCAGCGCGGACGCCGATAGCACGACACCCTCGAAGACGAGCGCCCAGATGTAGGCGCCCTTTAGGTTGCGGATGCGCAGCGTGCCGGCCAGCAATAGCGGGAGCGCGATGCTGGCGCGGTGCAGCACCATCACCCACGAAACCGCGTAGGTGCTCGCGTGGAACTTCTCGGAGAAGAAGAGCGGCATGATGAAGTTGTGGCTGGTGCTGATGCCGATGTTGAAGATGAACACCGATACCATGATGACCTTTAGGTTGTGGTGCATGCGAAGCGAGAAAAGGTCGCCGAAGCCGCCGGTGCTCACGCGCCCCTCTTCCTCGCGCGGACGCTCGCGGAACACGAACCAGAAGATGACGAACCCAACCGCCATGATCGCGCCGGCGAGCTTGAGGTTGCCGCCCGCGTTCAGCACCCTACGTGCGCCGAACAGGAACAACCCGGTCATCAGCGCACCCGACAGTAGCGTGCCGGCCGCCTGAAATAGGAACTCCCATCCCCTGGTCTTGCCCATGAAGCTCATGAACTTGCCGCGGTGCTCCTCGTACAGGATGACGGGATGCAGGGTGTCGCGCGTCAGGAACATCGCCTCGCGGATTGCCTTGATGGCGCTCTGCCCGAAGACCGATCCGCTCGTAGGCGTGAACCACATGGCGGCGGCGCTGCCCCCGAGCGAAAGCCCATAGAACAGCTTCCGCCCCCAGACATCGGCCAGCCGACCCATGAGCACGCGCACCAGCAGCATGCCGGCCGCGGCGATGGCGAAGATGGTGCCCATGTTCTGGAACGAGAGGCCTATCTCGGCCAGAAAGTAGGGAAGGACGAACTCGTAGCTGCCGGTGGCGATGCCGAAGAAGACCGAGACCGTCAGCACGGCCTTGACGTTGCGATTCACTCGACCTGTCCACTCACACAGATCGCGCCCGCGGCTCTCGCGGACGCGCTACCGCCAAGTTCGCCCCTTTAGCGCGCGTGTCCTTTGGCGCCTCGATGGGCTCTGGACGCCTTTGCAGGCGCTCTTCACCTTCCACCAAGCGCTCTCCCGACCGGGCCAGGTTGAGGGAGGCGGCCTCCTGACCCCCGTCGTCTGAGCGTATGTGTTGAGATTGCCAGACAAACTCCCTCACCCCCTACAAGGAACCCGCTGCCAACACATCCAAGCCACCGCCCGGATGTGCGATGCTGGTGGCCGAAGTCTGCTCTGCAGGAGGTCGGTCGTGACGGAACAGGAAGAAGCCTCGCTGCTGAGCGAGGAGGAGAAGCCGTTGCCCGGAGTCGGCAGGCTGGTCATCGCCTGCGCCTTCGGTTCTCTGGTCGGCGCCGCTGCCGCCATGTTGCTGAGCCCTTGGCGTGGCGCAGAGGCGCGGTTGCGGCTGAAGTACCGCCTCAGGGAGTGTTGTTCGGTCGCCAGACACAGAGCAATCGGCATGGGTCGGCGCCACAAGGGGATGCATACCCACGCGTGACCCAGCCGTCGCGCCTGCGCGGGGCGAGGGTATCCGCCTTCGTCAGGTCTGTCCGCGAGAGGCCGGTCCGTCGCGGACCCATCAACGCACGGGAGGCAACGAAGTGACAACGCGAACTGGTCTGTCCCTATGCTGTGCCCTGCTTGCTCTCGGATTGCTCGTCGGGAGCGCGGCAGCGTCGCCCTCGTTCTTTGGCTACACGGGGCTGGTCCGTATTCCCACCGCCGACTCCCTCGATGAGGAAGAGTACAACGTCGCGGCCTTCGCCGTGAACGTTGACGAGGGCGAGGACTACACCGTCTTCGCCGCCAACCTCGGCCTCATCCCCCAGCTCGAGGTCGGCTTCGCCCGCGTCAAGCCGGATGAGGTCTCGGGCGAGACCTGGATAAGCGCCAAGTACGCGTTCGCCGCCGAGACGAACCGCAACCCGGCCATTGCGGGTGGGGTGATAGATCTTACCGACGAGACCGACACCACCGCCTACATCGTCCTCAGCAAGTCCTTCCCCCGGCACTACAAGACCGCGCTGGGCGAGATCGCGTCGCCCCGGGCCCACATCGGTGTCGGCGGCGGACAGCTCGACGGGATCTTCGCCGGTCTCTCCGCCACCCTTGGCGACCGGTTTACGCTCATGGCCGAGTATGACAGCGATGACTTCAACTGGGGGGCGCGGCTTGCGATCGGGGACGAGTGGCGCGTTCACTTCGGCGGCTTCGACTGGCTCGATGATGTCGGCCTCGGCATCAGCTTCAACAAGTTCATGTGAGCCGGGGGCAGGCCTCGATAGGCGAGTGTGGCAAGGGGCAGGCTGCATCCCTGTTCCTTCTTACTCGAAGAGGTGCCGTCTGGCTATCAGCGCGAGAAGAATGAACAGGTTCAAGGCAACAACCGCGAGGGCGTAGGCTGTCACCCACGCCTCGACTTCCTGTCCGCCGCTGCGCACGACTGAGAGCAGGACGAAATGCCCGAGCGCCTGCAGTCCGGCCAGCGCCAGTGCCAGGTAGTACCCCCACCTCTGCAGTGTTAGCACCCCCCAGATCAAGACGGCCGCCGCCGCGATCACCCAGAAGTTCGGCCGCATCAGCGTCAACGCCGCTTGCAGCGCCAGCGCGGCCAGCAGCCAGCCGAACAACACGTCTTGCCGGATCATCTCTCTGACGTGCCCCCAGCTCAGAACCCCCTTCATCGCTTCCCAGTCCATTCCGTCAGCCTGCCCCGGCGCCGGGGGCAGCGGCTCCACCCGGTAGTCAGCAGCCCGCGCCTCGAGTCGCTCCTGGTCCAGCCCGCGTGTTGTCTTCGCCAGCGAGCCCCCGCCAACCGGACGCAACCCCTCCGCTTCGGGCGCCTGGGGTTCCACGGCAGCAGGCTTGCCCGCTTCCGTCTGCTCCTCCGGCGACGCCATGCTTGCGCCAACCCCCGGCTCCTCAACCGCCGGCCGGCCCTCGTATTCGCTCGGCCTGGACCTCATCTCCGTCCTGGGCGCTGGCGCCGGCTCCTCCGGCCTATCCCCCGGCCGCGCCAGCGCGTGCCGGAGGTATTCCCTCCTGAGGAACTCGCGGAGCCGCGTGCGCTTCGGCTCAGGCCTGCTTCCTGCACCCTCGAAGTAGGCGCGCCGCTCGCACAGCACCACGAGCACGAAGATCATGGTCGCCACGTTCAGGACCCACCCGAACCACATCGCCAAGAGCACCAATCCCGAGTCTACGTGCGCCGGGGCAAGCATCAGCCTGACCGCCCCCAGCCCCGCCATGATGATCCCGACTCCCGCCAGCCAGACCAGGATCGTATGCACCAACCGCTGGAAGGTCAGGACCCCCACCAGCATCACCAGCACAAACAGCGGCATGACCAGCCCGCTCGCCACAGACTCCTGCCGCGCCGCCCCCGCAGCCGAGACAACGACATCCAGCGCCATCAACCCCACCAGCAGCGCGAAGACCTGGTCGTCCTTCAGCACCCGCGCCAGGTACTCGAAGTGGCTCAGTTCCCGGCGCATGGCATGCCGCGCGGCGATCTCTTGCCGCCTTCGTTCCAACGCTTCCCTCGCGTCCCAGGCCGGCGCCGGCGGCTCACCTGAAGGAACCCCCTCAGTGGGCAAGGGAGTGTCCTCCTGGCCTCTCAGCGGACGCAGACCCTCCGGCCTCACCTCACGTCCGCAGTGCCGGCACCTCTCCGCGCCCGCAGGTGCGGCTTTCCCACACCAGGCGCAGCGAACGAAAGCGCTACCGTCTGTGTCCATTCTCCGCTCCAGGCGTTCCGCAGGTTAGAACACATGTTAGCACAACTCACGGGTCTCCGTGCCAGCGTCGGCATTTCGTCGCAGGACATTGGCTGGTCGCTGGGGAATAGCTGGGATTGCTGGTGTGGGTCACTAGCTAGGGTCAGGAGGCGTACCGTGCGTAAGAAGTCTGCAGTATCGCTCTGTGTTCTCGTGCTGGTGGTCGCAGCTCTCGTCACGCCCACCTACGCCCGTCTCAACCCGCTCAACACAGCAACCCGGCCTGCTCTCGAGCGCCCTGCCGCGCAGTTGCCAAGGGCGCCCAATACGGCCAGCGCAAGCTCAGTCCTTATCCTCTATGACTCCTCCGGCGAGTGGGGTTGGATCGGGCAGATACACGCCCGTCTTCTCGCCAACTTGCTGGGACATTTTCCCGTTACCTACAAAGCCAGCGCAGTCGAGAGCTATCGCAGGGGGGATGTCAACCGGTATTCGGTCACGTTCTATATCGGCAGCACCTACGACAACCCGCTTCCGTCGGCCTTCGTCAACGATGTCATGACCACCAGCAAGCCGGTCTGCTGGTTGAAGTACAACATCTGGCAGCTCGCATGGAGCAAGCCGAACTTCTCGACCAAGTTCGGCTTCACGTTCAACTGGCTCGACTGGACGGGGTACGACACGATCGGCTACAACGGCCAGACCTTCAAGAAGCACCAGGCCGATCCAGAGCTGGGGCTTGTTTGGGTTCTCGACCCGACCACTTGCCAGGTCATCTCCACCGCCTGTCGCACGCCGGAGGGCGGCGCCGAGGAATGCATACCTTACATCGTCCGGGGCGGCAACCTGTGGTATGTCGCCGACCTGCCATTCAGCTACATCACCGAAGAGGATCGCTATCTGGTCTTCTGCGATCTGCTCTACGACATACTTGGCTTCGCGCCGCCGAACACCAAGCGAGCAATCGCCCGCATCGAGGATGTGGATCCGACGGCCGACCCGCAGGCGCTGCGCGAGATTGCCGATTACCTGTACGCGCGCGGAGTGCCGTTCGCGGTGTCGGTCATCCCGGTGTACACGGACCCGTTGGGCTTCTACAACAACGGAGTGAGTGAACTCGACCGGCTGTCGCGGCAGACGGAGTTGATTAAGGCTTTGAAATACATGACCTCCAAGGGCGGGAAGATCATCCTGCACGGCTACACCCATCAGTACGACAGCACGCCCAATCCGTACAACGGCGTGACAGGCGATGACTTCGAGTTCTACCGCATTGCGCTTGATGCCAACAACCAGACAGTGTATGCGAACCCGGTGCCGGAGGACTCCCGGCGCTGGGCGGCAGACCGTGTTTCGCAGGGCATCAGCGAGCTGAAGAAGTGCGGGTTGACGGCGGTGGCCTGGGAGACGCCGCACTACGCCGCCTCGGCGGTGGACTACCAGGCGTTCGCCTCGAAGTTCCCGCTGACCATCCAGCGCGTGATCTACTTCGACCTCAAGATTCCGGCGAGCGGCTTCAAGGGGGATGGCGACCCGACCTACTTCGGCGGCCAGTTCTTCCCGTATGTCATCAACCGCGACCTTTACGGCCAGAAGGTCCTCCCCGAAAACCTCGGCAGCTACGAGCCCGATCCATGGGAAGGCTACCGCATGTGGTTGGTCGCGGACATCTTGCGCTGTGCCGAGAAGAACACGGCGATGCGGGATGCCTGGGCGAGCTTCTACTTCCATCCGTTCTACGACATCGAGAACCTCCAGCAGATCGTCGAAGGCATCCAGGCGATGGGCTACACCTTCGTACCCATCTCCCAGGACCTGCAGTGACCTGACGCTGGCTAACCAAGCGCGCTTGAGGGCGGGGTCGCGAGA
>Ga0315291_10006402_pt1 | contig 14620 bp, 14 predicted proteins | sample YL17G12_20_MG_FD_203070 | JGI IMG/M metagenome (GOLD analysis project Ga0315291, IMG submission 203070) | Sediment microbial communities from Yellowstone Lake, YNP, Wyoming, USA - YL17G12_20 | ecosystem: Environmental > Aquatic > Freshwater > Lake > Sediment | place: USA: Wyoming | collected...
GCCTCAGTCTTGGGTGGTGAGCGGACCCTCCAATCTGTAGGGGTCGGATTTATCCGACCCGCATGGCTTACTGCGGGCTTGATAAATCAAGCCCCTACAGTAATACCACCCATAACTGAGGGGTTACCTCGATTCCCCCACTTTAGTTGCGAACCTTCACTGTTTCACCACTAGGTGCACAGAGAAGCACAGAGGACACTGAGGGTAAAAATAGCCGAAAGTGTAAGGTGTAGGGTATACTGCCTGATTCAATACGTTATGCGTTAGGTCTTACACCTTCTACCTTAAGCTGCAGTGACTCCGTGCTCTCTGTGTGTCTCCGTGACCTCCGTGGCAAAACATTAAAGCTGCATTTCTGAAAATTTGGGAAACTCCGGTAGATGGTCTACCCCTCATAAATGGCGGGGAGCCCGAACTTCCACCGCCCGCCATTCTTGTGCTACCATAGCGACATGCAGAAGACAATCGCTGTCTTCCTGATCTCCGCCGCGACCCTCCTGCTGGAGATTTCGTTCACGAGACTCCTCTCTGTCACACACTGGTACCACTTCGCGTTCCTCGTCATCAGCACCGCCCTCCTCGGCTTCGGGGCGAGCGGGGTCCTCCTCTCCGCGTGTGGTGCACGCCTGAAAGAGCACCGCGATGGCGCGCCCGCGCTGTGTGCTGCGCTCTTCGCGGCGAGCGCCCCTGCGGTGTTTCTCGCAAGCAACCATCTCAACTTTGATGAAATCACGTTCTCGTGGGAAATCCGGCCGATAATCTTCTTCCTCCTGTTCTATCTCCTCTTCGCCATCCCGTTCTTCTGGTCGGGGTGCTCGCTCGGGACTATCATGTATCTCGAGGCCTCCCGGATCGGCAGCGTCTACGCGGCGAGCTTGTACGGCTCGGCATTCGGCTCTGCGGCGCTTTTCTTTTTATTCACGCCGTTCGGCGGCGTGAAAATCGTCTTCCTGTGCGCGCTGGGAGGGGCTGCATCGGCGATCCTCTTCAACGGGACGTCGCGTCCCCGGCTCACCGCGGGATCCCTCGCGATCGTGATCCTCACCGCACTGCTCCTCTTCCTTCTCCCCCCTCCCTTTGAGCTGCGGTTCTCCCCGTTCAAGGCGCTGAGCCACTTCCTTTCCCTCCCCGATGGGTCCATCCTCCAGACGCGGTGGAATATGATCTGCCGTACTGACGTCGCGTCCAGCCGCTTTATCAGAATTCCCCCGGCAGGCCTGAGCCTCAACTTCAGAGGCGATATCCCGCGTCAACTCGCGCTCACCTCAGACGCTGATTCCCCTTCCCCGATTACCGCAGACGACGGCGCTCCCGAGGAAATGGCGTTTTCTCTCGCCGCCCTCTCGTCGCTCCCCTACCGCCTGCGGAGAACGGGGAGCGCGCTCATCATCGGCGCGGGGGGCGGGCTGGATGTCCTCACCGCGCGCTCCAGCGGTGTCTCTCGCATAGATGCTATTGAGATAAACCCCGATGTCATCGATCTCCTCACGGGCCGGTTCGCCGCTTTTTCCGGCAACCTCTTTTCCCGGCCGGGGATACGCCTCATGCAGGCCGACGGACGGAACTACCTGAGGCGGGGCGGGCGGCGCTACGACACCATTCAGATCCCGATCATGGAATCCGTGGCCGCCTCATCCGCCGGCGTGCATGGCTTCGGTGAAGACTACCTCTATACCGTCGAATCTTTCAAGGAATGCCTCAGGAGACTCACTCCCCGCGGCATTCTTTGCGTCGCGCGCTGGATCAAATACCCCCCCCGCGATTCCCTCCGGCTCCTCGCACTCGGCCTGACGGCGCTGGAGTCGGGGGGCGTCTCACACCCGCAGCGGCATCTCATGCTCATCCGGAGCTGGTCCACCACCGCGCTGCTCATGTCCCCTGGCGAGTTCACTGACGCGGATATCGTGGCGACGAAAAAGTTCTGCAATGACATGGGATTCGATCCCGTCTATTTCCCCGGGATCACGCCGTCCGACGCCAACAGGAACAACAGGCTCTCCCACGACCTCTACTTCACGTATGCGACAGCGATGATCGACAGGGAGAGCAGGGCGCGATTCTTCCAGGACTATTTCTTCGACGTCAGTCCGCCCACTGACGACAGACCGTTTTTTTCCAACTTCTTCAAGCTCAAGGCGCTCCCGCATCTGTTGCGGAGCATGGGGAGGGAGTGGACCCCCTTCGCCGAGTGGGGCGAGATGGTGCTGATCGCCCTCCTCCTGCAGGCGGCCGCGGTGTCAACACTCCTGATCCTCATGCCGCTCACACTCTTCGGATACCGACATGCCGTGGCTTCGCCGCTCCCGCCGGCAGCAGCGCGGTGGTGTCACTGGGCGATACGTCCGCGTCTCCTGTGTTACTTCTTCCTGATCGGCCTCGCGTTCATCACCGTCGAAATCATTTTCATGCAGAAATTCGTCCTCTTTCTCGGCCACCCCGCTCACGCGATGAGTATCGTGCTCTCATCCCTCCTCCTCTGGGCCGGCCTCGGCAGCCGCTGGACTCAAGGGGATAACAATCGAAGGCCGCTCATGCTCCTGTGCGCCATGCTCGCGGTCTACGCCTGCGGCCTCTCTCCGCTGCTCACCCTGGCGATCGGTCTCACCATCGCCGCGCGGATCGCGGTCGCCGTCGCGCTCATTTCGGCGCCGGCGTTTCTGATGGGGACGGCATTCCCCTCGGGAATCAGATTTGCTCACGACCGCGCCCCGGCGCTCATCCCCTGGCTGTGGGCGGTGAACGGCGCCGCCTCGGTGTTCGGTGCGGTGGGCGTGGTGTGCCTCGCGCGCGCCACCGGCTTCAGCGCCGCGCTTGCGCTTTCCGGCGCGCTCTACGCGCTCGCCTCCCTCGCCACTGCCGGCCTGGGGAAGAAGGGCGGGCATCGCGCGCCGTGAAGCCTCAGTTATGGGAGGTGCCTGTAATAACAATCCACGGATTTTCACGGATTTTATCGAACGGAATTTCGGGAGCTTCTGAATCCGTGCTCATCCGAGTCATCTCAGCATCTCAGCATCTCAGGGTCAAACCCGAAGTTCTAAGTTAACCAGCAATGAATTGCCGCAGAGAAAAATGATTGTTTGAGTGGTCAAGGTTTCTTGCCGCGGATACACGCAGATACACGCTGATTTTACATAGGTGTATCAGCGTTCATCCGCGTAAATCTGCGGCTACCCCCTATAACCGTCCCATTACCGCGCGGCGCGATTTTGCGTCGGGGGCGCCCCGATACATGATATACTGAGTGCGCCGTGAAAATTGCCATGCACATTGCTGCCGGGGCGGCTTTCCTCGCCGCATTTCAGCTCAGTGCCGAGACAGTTTCGCCCCCTGTCTCAGGATCTCCAGGGCAACCGAGTTTCGTGAAGCATGCACCACCGAAACGGAATGAGGGGGACGAATGCCAGCGGAGGCTACAGAAGCAGCAGGAAATCAAAAAAGCGATCCGTGAAAAACGCGTCATCGTGGGCATGACGCCGAACGAGGTGCGCTCAGCATGGGGCTGGCCCGAACTCACACACCCTGTTCAGGGAATTGATGAATCCACCGACCGGTGGACATTCAGACGGAAGGGGCATGGCCTGGTGGACCTCTACTTTAAAAACGGCACTCTTGTGCACATTGGCGATTGAACTCCCCGCGCCGGTCACCACGCCCACGCGCAACACCCGAGAACTCGCCACTAGAAACTGCGATCCCCACGTGCTAGACTATGCGCACCATGCCGTCTAATTTTTTCTGGTTCTCCGGCGATATGATCGCGGGGATGGAGCGGCCGGGGACGCACTGCTCCCTCAAGGAGGACCTCGTCTTTCTGAAGCAGAAGGGGATCGAGATTGTCATCTCCCTGACCACCGATCCGCTCCAGAGGCTCGCTGCCGACCGATACGATTTTGAGTTTTTCCATATTCCGATCGCCGATGGCGGCGCACCCTCCTTCGATCAGATTGAACAGTTCGTGAACTATCTCAACTATGGCCTGCGCAATGGCAAAAAAACACTCGTCCACTGCGGGGCGGGGTACGGGAGAACGGGGACGATGTTCGCGTGCTACCTGGTCAACCGCGGTGCGACCGCCGAGGGAGCAATCAGGGAGATGCGGAAGAAGATGCCGCTCGCGATCGAAAACAGGCAGCAGGAGGAGCGGATCGTCGAATACGAGCGCTACCTGAAGGAGAGAGCGAATGGCGGGCGCAGATAAGGTGCTCACCCCTTCGCCGTATCGCCGGTTCGCCGGCGCGCATAACAGGAGGCCATTCTCATGATGGACGCACTTGTCTCCCTTTGCAAGAGGAGGGGGTTCATCTTTCAATCGAGCGAGATCTACGGCGGGCTCAACAGCTGCTGGGACTACGGTCCCCTCGGCGTCGAGCTCAAAAACAATATCAAGCGCTTCTGGTGGCGGGACATGACCCAGCTCCGGGACGACATCGTGGGGATCGACGCGGCAATCCTCATGCACCCGTCGGTCTGGGTCGCCTCGGGGCACGTCGAACAGTTCACCGATCCGCTGGTGGACTGCAAGTCGTGCAAACAGCGTTTCCGGGGAGACGAGGTCGCCGGCGGCAAATGCCCCCGCTGCGGCTCGCGGGAGATCACCTCCCCCCGGCAGTTCAACCTCATGTTCAAAACCTACATGGGGCCGGTCGAGGAGGAGAGCGCGATCGTGTACCTCCGGCCGGAAACCGCCCAGGGCATCTATGTCAACTTCCTCAACGTGCTCAACCCCTCACGCCAAAAAATTCCCTTCGGCATCGCCCAGATCGGAAAGGCGTTCCGGAACGAGATCTCACCCGGCAACTTCATCTTCCGCACGCGCGAGTTCGAGCAGATGGAGATGCAGTTTTTCGTCAAACCGGGGACCGACATGGAGTGGCTGGAGAAGTGGAAGGCCGAGCGCCTCGCGTGGTACGGCGAGCTTGGCCTCAATCAGGAGAAGCTGCGCCTGCACCAGCACCCGAACAAGGAGCTCGCCCACTACGCGAAGGACGCCTACGATATCGAATACCAGTTCCCCTTCGGATGGAAGGAGCTCGAGGGGATTCACAACAGGACCGACTACGACCTCTCACGGCACCAGAGCCATTCGGGGAAGGACCTCGCGTATTTCGACGACGAGACCAATGAGCGGTACATACCGTACATCATCGAAACCTCGGCAGGCGTTGACCGGACGCTCCTCACGTGCCTCGTGGATGCCTACCGGGAGGAGGAGGTGCGCGGAGAGAAACGGGTCGTCCTCAAGTTGCACCCTCGCATCGCACCGATGAAGGCCGGCGTCTTTCCGCTTGTGAAGCGGGACGGCATGCCCGAAATCGCCCGCAGGGTTGAACACGAGCTCCGCACCCATATGCCCGTCTTCTACGATGAGACAGGTTCGATCGGGCGGCGCTACCGCAGGCAGGATGAGGCGGGTACTCCGTTCGGCATCACGATTGACTCCCAGACACTCAAGGACGAGACCGTCACGGTGCGCGACCGGGACAGTATGCAGCAGGAGAGGGTGAAGATCGGCGACCTGGCAGACGTCCTCCTGAAGCGGTTGTGCTGACGCTCCACGGATTACCAGTAATCTGAATTATTCATGAACAAACAATAAGTAACCGCGGATTGGGCGGATTTTAATACACAAAGGCTGCATCCACGGATTAACACGGAATCCCACGGATCATCATGAAAATCAGTTTGAATGCGCGGATAATCCCTGTGATGCTATAGCTCCACCGTCTCACCGCGTCGGGGTACCACGGCGTCCCTCCCCGTCATTTTCCGAACTGACTCCGCGAGGGCGGCTGCCTGATCCTCCTCCCCGTGAACCAGGAAGTAGCGCCTGACCGCGCCGTCCGTCTCCTCCACGTATTTCAAAAGTTCACCGCGATCTGCGTGCGCGCTGAAGGCATTGATCACCACGACCTCCGCCCTCAGCCGGTACATCTCGCCGAAGATCTTGATCTGGGGCACCCGCTCCACGATGCGCTTGCCGAGGGTGTGCGCTGCGCAGAAATTGACGATGAGGATCGTGTTCCTTGGGTCCTCGACGTTGTTCTTCAGGTGATGGAGGATGCGGCCCGCCTCGCACATCCCGGACGAAGATATGATGACGCACGGCGTTTTAATGTCGTTCAACTTCCGGGATTCGCTCGCGCTGCGGAGGTAGCGGCACATCTCAAAACCAAACGGGTTCGGAGAGCTCATGATATAGCGGTAGGTCTCCTCGTTGTAGCATTCAGGGTGGAGGCGGAATATCTCGGTCGCGCTCACCGAGAGGGGGCTGTCAACGAATACGGGCAACTTCGGAATTCGGCCCGCCTGAATAAGGCGGTAGAGGGCATGGATGACCTGCTGGGTGGCGCCGACCGAGAAGGCGGGCACGATGATCTTCCCGCCTCTGCGCCTCGTGCGATTCACCGCCTCCGCCAGCTTATTCTCCGTATCCGCGATAGGGCCGTGCATGCGGTTGCCGTAGGTGCTCTCCATGACGAGATAGTCAAGCCCCGGCACCGGCGTCCGCGAGCGGAGGAGCGCCATCGTCTCCCGGCCGATATCCCCCGTATAGCCGAACGTGATTTTCTTCCCGCGCTCCTCAACCTCGAGGACCACAATCGCCGATCCGAGGATATGACCCGCGTCCCTGAAGGTGAGCTGAACACCGGGGAAGAGCGGCAACGGACGGTCATAGCTCACCGTGACGAACTGGCGCAACGATTTCTCCGCTTCTTCCTTGCTGTAGAGAGGCTCAATGCGGGAAATCCCTCTGCCCTTGTGCTTTTTATTCAGGTAGGCGGCATCGTCCTCCTGGATGTGGGCGCTGTCCAGAAGCAGGATCTCACAGAGGTCGCGCGTCGCATGGGTTGAGTAGATCGTGCCGCGGAATCCCGTCTTGCAGAGAGTGGGAATATTGCCGCTGTGGTCGAGGTGAGCGTGTGAGAGAATGAGGCAATCGATGTGAGCCGGGTCGAAGGGGAGGGTTCGGTTTCGCTCCGCTGACTCCTGGCGGCGCCCTTCAAAGAGGCCGCAGTCGAGAAGAATTCTCCTCCCCGCTGCCTCGAGGAGGTGCATCGATCCGGTGACCTCCCGTGCGCCACCGAGGAAGGTTACTTTCATGGGATCAATAGAGCCCTTTTCTCGGATGGTCAAGTTATCCATTATGTCTTGCTAACGCCGGAATTGAGCGGTGATCCCGCTGAGCGGGACGTGAGGAGGAGCGAACAGTCACGTTCGCGCATCCACGCCGGCAAGGCTGTCATTGTTCAATATTTGTCCTTACCTTAAAAACTGAAGTACCCCGCGCTGCTGGTGAAATGTAAAGTTGAAGGATTTGACCCCCATCTCATATCAGAAGGTCGGAGCAGTAGTATTTTTAGGCGAACGAGCTTTACGATGGGCGAAAGGATAAAGCATTTTACTTTTTCAAAAAGATCAGGGAATGAACATTTCGCCACTCATTCCAGACTTGTTCGTAATCCGGCACTTCCCGCATCATTGGACCCAGAGCATTGGTCCAGGCACGCCGGTTCCACTCTTTGAACCGATTTGATACGAGGGCGTTGGAATCGCCCTTGATGCCCCGCACAGAGCATTTCTCATGGAATAATTGTCTGAGCCTTACTCCTTTAACGCGCTCTTTTGCCCGGCATAGCATAAACCACAGATCATATAGATCTCGCGGCCGAGGCCACTTTTCCTGTTGTTAAAGAAGCGTTCTCATCTTCTCGGCAATAATCTCCGGCTTGCTATACCTCGGCATGCTGAACGAAGCGATATCTCGATACGGAGGGGCGATCCGTCCGCTCCTCACCGTATCCAGGACTGGCTCGTCAAAGGTCAAATGCACCTGCACGCAAGGCAGACCGCGCCGACGCGCGCCGCCCCGGCTATACTCCACAAGGAATTCAATCTGCATTTCCTGTGGAACTTCGCGCGGCTCCTTCAGGCGAATCTGCACGCCCGAGCGAGCCTGTACCGCAGATGCAACAGCGGCCAAGATACCGGTGGCAGCATCCATTCCCCCCTGATCTCTATTACAGGATAAGTCAATATCTTCCGAGAACCTATACCCGCGATAGTAGCAGTGCCTCAGGCACGTCCCGCCCTTGAACACCCAGGATTTCGATCGGACCGCCTTACTTCGTGCCAATCCCCAGAGGAGCCATGCGATCACGTAATCCTTTTCGATCTGGTCGAACCGTAGGCCCTCCCGGGCGGCGTGTTTGTGGAGCTCCGCTGCCATAATCATCTCTCGACCCTGACATTAATGCACAGACCCCATCGCCTGTTGTAGCGCCCTTCCCGCGGCGAGGTCGGATCCAGCGCAGAAAAGCCGGCGCCCAGCTTTGCTTTTTTCCTCAGCTCATCAGGCTGACCGAGTTTGAGCGTTTCCATCAGGAAACCGAGTCGCTTCACTACGGCGGAATTGCCGATCTTTATCGCATACGCGCATAGCTTCTTCTCGTCGAGCTCCCGCCACGCGGTCGCCAGCGTCCTGGCGATCTCCTGCACTCCTCCGACGTATTCCGGGAGATCCAGACCATCGATGAGGGTCTTTTCCTTATCGGTGATCGAGAAGGCATGTTCATCAATCCAGTCCTTTACAATCCCGAAGTATTTGTGAGGACGGAGAGATATGATTTTGAATGAGAATCCAAGAGCCTCCCGCGTTGGTCTTCGCACAGGGTGGTTCGTGGCCACGAACACCGTTCGCGGCAACTGCTCGGTGAAGCCGTGGTGATTAAGGGCTGACCAGTATGCGACGGCGGCAGGTGAAACCAGATTCATCGCCACCACGAACTCGTGGAGCTGGGGCAGACGTTCCATGCCGGAGGAGATCGGGATGACGGCAAAACGCCCCCGTTTGATCTGGCGGATCCACCCTTTTTGCTCAAGTCGCTGCAAAAATGCAGCGGTCGGAGCTTCCGGTGCATGCTTGAGGATGCGCCGGGCATCCTGGATGGAAAAGGTCGGGGCGCCGCCCAGGTGAGCAATGAGGAGCGCCTCCTGCCGCCCAAGCGGTCCTCGTGTTATATTTTGTGAGCCATTCATAGTCCGTATAGCCTATTTACGGCACACAATATATAACATTGGCGGGATTCATGCAACATTAAATTAGGGCTACTAGGGGATGCACGGGTACATCATGAACTGGGGAAGACACGGCACGCTCTGTGCTGCGCCGCGCTGGCTGTTGATATTTTATCGGTTGATACGCCCGCGCATCCGATCATCCGCGCGGGAGCTCCTCAGGTTCTCCAGTCAATAGTCACCGCGGTCCTGAGGCTTTTCACGCCATGCTTTCTGTCAAGGGGTTCCTCTCTGTTGCTTCTCCAGCTCCCTTTTTGCCTTTTGTTCCTGTTTATTTATCTTCTGTTTCCGACCCTTGTCCTTATCCTTCCTGCCTTTGTCTCCCATTGCGTACCTCCTTTTCCCGTTGTCCCTCATCTTTTTGGGCGATCGTTCGAATCCGTAGTCACGGCAGGTCATGCGAGCTTGCTCAAATGTCTTGTCTCACCTATCCTGATTCGGACCTATTCCGTGAAGGATGAACTTCTCCATTTCGTTGTCCCCCTTCTCGGTAAGACCTTTCTCCTGCATCTCTCTATACCATTGGACAAGCGCATGCTCCATATGTTCCTTGTGTCCCTTCCAGACAGGCCCGATGTGCTTAATCCAAAGCTCAACCTCTAGCTGCGTAAATTCCTTCCCCCGAGCCATGAGATTGGCCACTCTGACTAAGGAAGAGGCAAGTTCTTTGTCAATGACGTCGGCTGGATTTGACCAGTGAGCGTTGCCTAAGTGGTCTATTTCATAAATAATGTTACGTATATGCATAGGCGGCGGTTTCTTCTATCTCATCCCAAACCGGCAGTGATTCAATTATCGAGTTCTGGGAGATTCTGGGTTGAGATTTCTCAATAATATGGTTACTTACAATCTTGATTTTCTCTTTGAGATCTTTGCGAGTGAATTTCCAGCTAAAAGGACGGGCCACTCCTTCATATCGGACTTGAAAACTTAATAAACATTCTCCCAGCGCCGCCAAGTTTAGAAAATCGTTGGGAGTCAAAACCTTCTTCTGAACAATAGCAAAATAGATTTCAATTTGATTCAGCCAACTGGCATGGATAGGCAGATGAACAGCAACGGCATTCGACCACTTTTTCTGGAGACGATCAACAAAACGTTGCCCCCGGTGAGAAGAACCGTTGTCCACAATCCAGAAAACTCTATTGGCTGTTTTATAAGGTTCTTGCGACATCACTTGATCCACCAGCCGGTCAAATGGTTTAATGCCGCTCTTGGCTTCACAAAGGCCAAAAACTTTTGCTCTGTGAACATCCCAGGCCGCAAGGTAAACCAATGCCCCGCCACGGGTATACTCATGTTCTACTCTCATTGGTTCTCCCGAACCTGGAGGAGTTGTGGGATGTTTGCGAATTCGGGCCTGGATACTGGTCTTTTCATCAGCCGAGATGACATAATCATTCGCTCCCAGAGGGAGACCTTCCCATTGCCCGGCATAAAGATCAAGTACTCTTCCGGCTTTTTCGACGAACTGGGGATCTCTGGGATAAATCCAGGATCTGTGGAACCAAGGACGAATAGCGTCCTCATGCAACCATCGCCACACACTGGAATCGCTCACTGAGGGAACAATGGCTGCAGAAATAACCTCGCGGACAATTTCAGTGATGCTGAATCGGCTGAGGGGAATACCTCGTTTTGCTGGCAGCTGGCAAGCAAGCGCCTTTATTTTGCGCTATTTCCTCAGGGGGAAAAAAAGAATGGGCGGCCATCTCTAGGTTTATCGATAAGCCCCTGTTCTCGTTCATGAAAAAATCGCTTGCGCCACTTGCTAACTGTTTTTCTTGGAAGGTTAAGTCTTTCACCAATTTCCTTGTTCTCCTTGCCCTCGGCAGCCATAAGAATGACTTGGGCTCTTACTACTTCTCGATAAGGTGCTGTATATTTCCTGGCCAAGGAGACCAGATGTTCCTGTTCTTTACTGGTCAGAATAATCTCAAATGGGCTCTTTTTAGGCATAGTATCCCCCCTTTCCCATGGGAGATACTATGCCCTAATTTTCAGATGAAAGTCAATAAATATACGTAACATTATTTATGAAATAGACCACTTAGCCGGCACATCAGGAGCAGCCTCGCTCCCTACCGCCTTTATTACCTGTTCTCTTTTAGCCTTCCAGCGGTCAAGCGCTTCGAGGTATCGCTTGACTTGCGCCAAAGCTTTTTGTTGATACTCTTTTAGTTCCATAAAATAGTCGTATAAGCAAATAAACTTGCTGTTACTCCTTCCAATCCAAGACAGTTTTAGTTATTTACCTCAGGCAAAAGTAAATAAACTCTGTTCATCAGACGTAGGCAACCGATATCGGATATTGCGTTTTGCACCTGTTCGAGGCACAATCTTGGTCAATAAACCTTGTTTAACCCACCGATTAAATAATTTTGAAACTTTAACGGTATCTCCTATTCCTAACGTTTTTCTTGCTTCCCTGTTAGTAATATACTTATTCCGGCCGAGATAGTGCGTAATTTTGTCCCATTCACTGGGTGCTTTCTCATTAAGCAAGATCACTTTGACAGAATCCTGCAAATATGGATAAGTCAAAAATATCGGCGGGTATAAATTCGCCTCCTTCATTGTACATCTCATAGCTCTCACGCCTTCATTTTGATCTAGATTAGGCGGATCAGGAAACTCGCGCAGGTGCTTCACCAGAAGATCGTTACGATAGCCATAGGCTCTTTCATAGCCTATATTAGAAGGTGTAATGTTAAAGGGAAATAGTCCCGGACTCTCGATTTCTACCCTATCTTCAAAAATCTTGATTTCAATGTCATGTTTTGTGTGGTAATCACGATGGATCACTGCATTTGTGATAGCCTCTTTAACGGCGCGGGCTGGGAGTTGATAAGTAGTAACAAAACCAGAGGGAACGCGTATCCCATTTCTTAACAGTGTCAATACATATTCGTGAGCATCTGTTATTTGTTTTATTATTGGTCCAACGATGTTGCGAGGCGTACCTATAAGGTTTAATGTTTCATTAATAGTCTCAAGGCTTCCCTGGTATTGAAAAACCCTGATAGCGCATTTAGTATCGAGAAGATCATTAGGGTACTCTGCGAAAAGAAGGACAGCTGCTCGGGTAGGCAAATACTTGCCAGTATCATGTTTCCTCGCAAGACCTGTTTTCTCGAGAGCATTCTTTATTTGCTCATCTTCGATCCCTCGTTTCCTTCTCCAAGATTCGTAGTATTTTGTGTTAAGAAGAGTTAAGTCTACGTCAACCAATTCTTTATCGGCGCGTGAGAATCCTTTCACGTAGGCAAAATGAACAATCTCCTGTGGCGTGAGTCTCCTATTACCTCTTTCTTGCCGGATATATACATGGTTTTCAATAGAACGGAATCCATCAGTTACTTTTGGAATGGCAAGCAGGCCAATACGAACATCCTTCTCTTTAACTTCGATGAGGTCAGGGGGCCATATGCCGGGGATGGGAGGAGAGATTTATTTAACACTCCTCCCTAACTCATCATAAAGTTCTATATTCTCCTCAATCCCGGATATCCTATCCAAACCCACATTTGTAGATTTCTGAGGATCCGAAACCCCCAGGATAAGAACACCTCCGTCAGTATTAGCCATTGCCACAATAGACTGCAGTGACTTATCGAGTCCCTCATTGCGGCTTCCTAATTGCTTGAATTCCAGTGTGCGAGATTCGGATGGTATGAGCAAAATCTTTTCTATTAATCCAGTAGGATCCATGGCAAGCCTCTACTCCGCGAATTTGTAAATCTCAAAAGGAAGCTGGGCGAAGTCTATTTTTAGTCCCAGCAAATGCTCCTGATCAAGATATTTTGTTGGCGCGAATACAAGGCGTCGTTTGCCTTTCCAAGGCCCCAATGCTTTAGCACGCTCAAGAGTAAGCGCTGTTTGCTTAAGATATTCGATGTCGGGTTTGTAAAACAGAAAGACTTTGTATTCTCTTGATTCTCCAATGAACTGGCGCTTTTGATCCACCTTGCGCTCATTAAATTCTTCACCCGTAGCGGTGTAAAAAACGTAGCGGGCCAGCTCCATATAGGTGGGGAGTTCTTTGCCTTCTAGAATATTCTCCATTTCTATCGGCTTGCCTAGTTCAAAATAACTGAAACTCCCGCCTAGTCCTTTTTTTAAATTCTCATCCTTCGCTTTAGGCACGCCTTTGATTACACGCCTCACACGCTCGGCTGTAATCTCGTTGGCATAATCTTCACACTCAACAAGTATAAATCTCCTATTCCCGCCGTCTTCCCTGTTGAGAGCTAAAACTGCATGGGCTGCTGTGCCTGAACCGGCGAAAGAATCAAGAATAACTTCGTCCTTTTCACAAGTTGCATTTATAAACTGCTTGATCAATGAGCTCGGCTTGGGATATTCAAAAACATTCTCTCCCAATATCTGTCTTACTTCTTCCGTTCCCTGCTGAGTACTAAACTCATTGAAATAAATACTTCTCAATGCCTTGCCCTTATAATCTTTCTCAAACTTTTTGAATCGGGGTAAATTAGGCCCATTGAAATAAACCTTTTTCTCATCAAACACTTTTGAAATGTTAGTTTTAGTAAAAGCCCACCTTCTGATGAATGAAGCCTTATCTTCCTTCTCATTAAAAAATTCTGCTGCCAAAGGATCATTCTCTTTTACTTCCCTCAAAGCTATAGTATTTCCCATATAGTCAAAATGCTTTATTAGTTTTCTTCCCTGATCAGTTTTCTTAGGAGTAACATGCTTTTTGAAGAAAACTTCGATCATAAACAATTGGTTGGGATTAGTATTTGTTGATGGCGCAGTTAAAGCGCAACTTTCCCACGGTCCACGCTCATCATTATCAGGATTACGAAAATTACCATCTCCAAGAGATTTTATTCTCCAATCAGATAAAGACGATAGGTCTTTTGCATAAGCGAGAACATATTCGTGTTCATTGAATACATTTGCGATTTTTGTTCCGGCTCCTGTTTTCTTTTTCCATACAATATTTGCGATAAAATTCTCTTCGCCAAATATATCGTCCATGAGTATTCGAAGATTATGCTGTTCATTGTCATCTATACTCACAAAGATTGAACCTTCTATCTTTAAAAGTTCCCGCAGGAGTTTCAGCCGTGGCATCATCATACAGAGCCATTTGTCATGTCGTGTGAGGTCTTCCCGATCCACCACCTTGCCGAGCCATTCTTGCATCATGGGAGAGTTGACATTATCGTTGTAAGCCCATTTCTCGTTGCCAGTATTATAAGGTGGGTCTATATAGATACATTTGATTTGTCCAGCATAGATCGGCAATAGAGCCTTGAGTGCTTTGAGGTTGTCGCCATGGATGATGAGATTATCATGAAGGCTTAACTTGCCGGTAAGACTCTGGCCTTTTTTAGGTACCAGCTCATGATATTTCACAGTTAGATGATGATTCTGAACAAATGTTTTGCCTCAGTACTGTCCGGTCTAGCAACTTGAAGAATTACATAACATACTTACCATGAGCGTATTAGAACGCAAAATGACTTTTTTCGATTTCAACTCAACTGCGTGTTTTGGCAGCCTTTCCCAATCCATC
>Ga0315291_10006403_pt1 | contig 14617 bp, 12 predicted proteins | sample YL17G12_20_MG_FD_203070 | JGI IMG/M metagenome (GOLD analysis project Ga0315291, IMG submission 203070) | Sediment microbial communities from Yellowstone Lake, YNP, Wyoming, USA - YL17G12_20 | ecosystem: Environmental > Aquatic > Freshwater > Lake > Sediment | place: USA: Wyoming | collected...
TCAACTCTGTTTGCTGTCTTCTGGGTAAAGACATCTGGAATGGACTCAAAAACACAGGCACATAAAATTGCGGCTTCTGGATTGCAGATAGCAGGTTTTAGGCAGGACGAAAGAGTCTTGGAAAGCATATTAGACAGATATATCTTGCCCCTGACAGTAATGGGAGGAATTGCAATCGGGATTTTAGCTTCTATAACTAACCTAATGGGAGCATTGATTTCAGGAACAGCAATTCTTCTTGTAATCATGATATTTTTCCAGTTCTATCAAAGCATTGCACAGCAACATCAGACAGATATGAATCCTGCATTCAGAAAATTCATGTCTGCTTAAATTTAAAAACTAAAATTGACTAAATAAAAAATGAATAAGCAAGGAAGTTTCTTTCCGATAATTTTTGTGACAATTATCTCTTTAGCAATGGCAGTATTTTGGGACAAGTTTCCATTCATAAAAAATGCTATTCACACTGTGCTTGATCCAAGCGCAGGAGCATTATTGAAGTTGCATTTAACACTCGGAATGCTTGTGGTTGTTTTTGTGATTACTTTGATAACTACCCTAATACAAAAATATGCAACAGACCAAAAAGCATTGAAAGAACTGAAACAGGAACAGAAAATTTTACAGGAAGAAATGAAAAAATACAGGGACAATCCTGCAAAAATCAGCGAATTATCCAAGAAGCAGTTAGAATTTATTCCTCGTACATTTAAGTTAACGAGCAGAAGCGTGCTATTCACTGGAATACCTTTTATCTTGTTCTTTAGGTGGTTCTATGACTTTTTCGCTGCAATGGGAGAGCCTAAATTCTTTGGATTTTTGAGCTGGTTTTGGTTTTATCTTATTTTCACAATGATATTCAGTGGTATTCTTAGGAAATATATGAAAGTTGTATAATTGTTTGTTCGTAAACTCACAAAAGATTAGTTATATTGTTAATGAAAAAACGTTTTATTCTATTACAAATTCTCTGGGTGGGTGGTTGGGGTGATGGTGGTGGGAAACTTTAAAAGGGATGTTATAATTTGATTCCTATGGAAGATAATGAACAGGAAATCTTATATAAGTTCAGCATGTTTGAAAAGCAAATTCAGGAACTCCAGCAGCAGATAGAAGCTGTTGAAAGAGGAATTGTTGATTTGAATTCCCTGAATTTTGGATTAGGTGAACTTGTTGGAGGAAAAGACAAAGAGATATTTGCCCCTCTTGGAAAAGGCATTTTTGTCAAGGCAAAATTAATTTCTGAAGAATTGAATGTTGATGTTGGCAATGGAAATTTTGTAAAAAAGAGCATTCCTGAAACAAAAGGATTAATTGAAGAGCAAATTAAGAAATTAGGGGAGATAAAAACAGAATTAGAGCAGAATTTAGAACAGCTTGGAGAAGAGTTAACTAAAATGATGAATGACATTCAAAACAGACAGCATTCACACAAGGATTAATGCCTCATTTTTCTGACAAATCTATCATAACTCATCAAGCCATATTCTGTTATAATTCCTGAAATGTATTTTTTTCTTACAAACTCAAAAGCTGGATTTTTTATCTTGATGCTTTTTGGAGCCTTGTTCCAGATTTCATTTAAACTTCTATTTTCTATAGGCACTTTTTTGCCTGAATATTTCCAAGAGTCTGCTATTATGTAGAAAGGAATTTTTTCATCTTTTGCAATTCGTGCAACAAGCTCGCTTCCTATCTTGTTTATAACCCCACTATTAAGCAAAGCATCTGCACCAAGAAAAACTTTGTTTACTTTTTTCAGTTTTCCCTCTCCTGTTAAAGCGTCTTCCAAGGCAGAATCAACAAACATTGTTACTTTTATTTTTGCTTCTGAAAGCTCTTTTGCAGTTCTCTTTCCCTGAAGCAATGGGCGGGTTTCTGTATTGTAAACTTCAAATTTCTTCCCTTTCTTCTTTGCATATACCAAAGCATTGGAAACATTTGTTGAATGGCAATGTGTGAAGATAACATTATTGTCTTTTATTATCTTAAAAACATGTTTGTTTATTCTTTCTTGTGCTGAATCAAAATGTTTCAAGATTTCTTTGTAGGGTTCTTTTTCTGCAAGACTCAAGACTTTCTTCAGCATTGGCTCTGTTGGACGAAGAGAAATAAGTTTTTTAATTGAAGCTTTTGTTGGTATAAGAGAATATGCATAAAGAGCTGCCTTTGCGATATTTCTCGCACCCTGAATTTTCACATCTTTTATGTCTTTCGCTATTTTATCAAACCTCTTTCTATTCATATAAAAAATAGAATATGAAAGTTTAAAAAATCTCTTTTTCTTTATATGTAAATGTTAGAGTCAATGATTAATCCAAAAAGAGCTGAGAAGGGGCCGTGGAAAATGTTTTTCATTGGAATCATATACGCTTCTCTTTCTCTTATCTTAGTCCATTTTCTCTTTAAAGGAGATTCTGTACTCTCTAAATTTTCGGGGCTTATCGTAGTGTTGTTTTGTGTAATGTTTTCCCTTCCATTTATGTATTTTATAATAAGGCAGGAAGAAAAAGAAGATGAAGAAATAGAAGGGGCTTGGTCAGTATGGAAGACACACAGCGATGCAATTTATGCCTTCATGTGGCTTTTTTTGGGGTTTATTATTGCTTTTGCAATCTGGAATGTTATTCTTCAAGACCCAAAGTTGTTAAATGCGCAAATAGAAACTTATTGCAGCATTAACAGTCCAGGAAGCATAGATGATTGTGTTGCCAAGTATTCTCTCACAAGCAAAACAATAATTTCTTCGAGCGCTTCAGATAGTGTTTCAAGGTTTTTTTCTATAATTGGAAATAATTTTGGAGTTATGATTCTGACTCTAATCTTCTCACTTATTTTTGGGGCAGGAGCTATTTTTATTTTGGCATGGAATGCCAGTGTAATATCGGCGGCAATAGGCATTTTCACGAAATACACTATACATGAAATACCTATGGGGTTGTTGAGATATATGATTCATGGCTTTCCAGAAATAGCAGCATATTTCACGACTGCTCTTGCAGGGGGTATGTTTGGAGTGGGAGTTATAAGGCATGGAATTGCAGACAAAAAATTCGTTAAAGTTCTCGTTCATGTAGGCATTTTATTAGGTATTGCTCTCTTTATTTTGATAGTTGCTGCAGTAATTGAAGTATATTTTACACCACTTTTATTTAAGTAATAAAGTTTAAATAGGATTTTTAGTTCTCATTTTTATTAATTATGGAAGAAATAGGTGTAACTAATATAGGAGGAGAGACAGTTTCTAGTTCTGAAATAGAAAAGAGAAAGAAAAAGATAGTCAATTTCTTCAAAAAAAGCGGGAATTGGATTTATTATGCTATTCTAACAATTATTCTTTCTATCAGCGTTTATATTAGAACAAGAAATATTCCAAAATTAAAGGATATCACAACAGGAACTTGGACTTTGGGGCCAGATTTAGACCCTTTCTTGTTCTTGCGTTGGGCAAAATATATAGCAGAACATGGGAAGTTATTTCTTTTAGATACAATGAGATCTGTCCCATTAGCAGAAATTTGTTCTGGAGATGCGTGTATTCCTGTAAACACAGCAGGAGAAATGAATTTGCTTTCTTATATGATAGCATGGCTTAGCAAAGTTTTAACATTTTTTGATAAAGACATTACAGTTACATATGCTGCAATTATCTTTCCAGTTATAATGGCTGTCCTGACAGGAATTGCTTTTTTCCTGTTCAGCCGTAAATTGTTCTACAAAGAAAGCAAGAAGACAGCAAATATAATTGCCTTGATTTCCACCCTGTTATTTATTTTAGTTCCTTCTTTGCTTTCAAGGTCAATTGCAGGAATTCCTGAAAAAGAATCTGCAGCTTTCTTTTTCTTGTTTGGGGCGTTTTATTTATTCTTAGAAGCATATACTTCTGAAAAACTGAAGAAAGGAATAATTTACAGTGTACTGGCAGGAGTGTTCACTGCTTTGCTTGGATTGATTTGGGGAGGAATAACTTTTGCATTTTTGGGAATTGCTGGAGCAGTTATATTTGCATTTCTCCTTGGAAAAATCGATGGGAAGAAATTCCTCTTCTATTCTTTATGGCTAATCTCGTCTGTTCTTGTTATGATGCCTTTTTCAACAAGATACACTCTTGAAAGTTTAGCCACTTCAAGTTCTACTGGACTGGCTTTTATGATATTTTTTATTTTGTTAATTGATTTTTTAATTTTCAAAAAGAAAATGTTCAATTTAGATGACAAATTAAGAAAAATCAAACTTCCAAAACCAGTTATTTCTGTTATAATTGCTGTTCTTGCTTTAGGATTATTAGCTTCTTTACTCTTTGGAATCTCTTTTATTCCAAATATAATTAAGGATGTGATATCTCATGCAGTACAACCCTTTATTCAAAGCAGATTTGGTGTAACTGTCGCAGAAAACAAGCAGCCTTATTTCACAAGCGATTGGGCAGGAGAATTCGGGCCAATAGTATTAAACATACCTTTGTATTTCTGGTTGTTCTTCATAGGCTCGGTTTATTTATTTTATCACATGATAAAACCCCTTGTTAAAAAAGAAAAAATAATTCTAACTTTGAGCTATATAATCTTTTTATTGGGTTTGGTTTTCAGCAAATATTCTTCTGACAGTGTCCTTAACGGAGAAAGCGGTTTGAGTTTGCTGGTTTATTTTGGCGGAGCACTTGCATTTATAGGTTCTTTTGGATATGTCTATTATAAAAGATATAAAGAAGAAAAAACTTCTGTCTTTGAAGAATTTGATTTTTCATATGTTTTTTATTTTATAATTCTGACAATGATGATAGTTGCTAGCCGTGGAGCAATAAGGCTAGTGATGGTTTTGGGGGCAGTGAGTCCTATTGCAATTGCATTTCTTATAACAAAAAGCTCTCAAAGATATCTCCATGAAAAAGAGGAAAGCAACAAGATTTTCATTGGAATAGTTGTTTTAATTATATTAATTGCTTCTATATTCACTGTATGGGCATATTACAAAAATGATAAAAGCATGGCTGAAAATTTTGCTCCAGGGGTTTATCAATGGCAGTGGCAGAAAGCAATGGCTTGGGTTAGAGACAATACTCCTCTAACTGCTGTTTTTGCACACTGGTGGGATTATGGGTACTGGGTTCAGAGTATTGGGGAAAGAGCAACTATTTTAGATGGAGGAAATGCCATAGGTTATTGGAATCATTTCATGGGCAGGCTAGTCTTAACAGGAACAAATGAAAGAGAAGCGTTAAATTTTTTATATGCTCATAATGGAACACATCTTTTGATTGATTCTACAGAAATAGGAAAGTATGGGGCCTTTTCAAGCATTGGCTCCAATGAAAATTATGACCATTATGCCTGGATTCCAACTGCTCTTTTAGACACAACACAGACATATGAAACAAATAATGAAACCTACTATGTTTATCCTATTGGAACTGCAACTGATGAAGATATAATGTTCAACCAGGGAGGAAAAGAAATTTTGCTGCCAAGAAAAAAGACAGGAGTCGCGGCAATAGCGTTAAGAGAAAACACAAAAAAAGAAATGCTTCAGCCAACAATCTTCCTTGTCTATAATCAACAGCAGTATCAAATGCCTCTTAGATATGTTTACATAAAGGATAAATTATATGATTTTGAAACAGGATTAGATGCAGGGATGTTCATATATCCTTTAGTAGATTATCAAAACGGACAGTTGAGTGTTGACGAAAAAGGAGCTGCATTTTATCTAAGTGAAAGAGTGATTCATACAGAACTCGCTAGACTTTATTTATTTGGAGAGAAATCTGATTATTTCAGATTAGTTCATACAGAACCCAATTTAATAATTAATGATATTGCCAAACAAGGGCTTGATTTGGGAGATTTCATATACTATCAGGGGTTTCAGGGGCCAATTAAAATCTGGGAAATAAATTATCCTTCTGACATTAAATTAAATTCTACTTATTTAAGTACAATATCTCCTCCAGAATTTGAAGAAGTAATACCTGGAGAATATTAAAATGCAAATTTTGCTATTAGTTCCGCTTTTTTTAGGATTTCTTGTGGCATTTTTTTCTCTGCCCTTTTGGATAAAAAGAGCTAAGAAAGAAGGATTAGCTGGAAAAGATATGCATAAAACCAGTAAAGAGGATGTTGCAGAGGCTGGAGGAGTTTGTGTTATGATGGGATTTATAATTGGTATATTATCTTACATTGCAGTAAAGACATTTTATTTTAAGTCTTATGAAGACATAATGGAAATTTTTTCTTCTTTAAGTGTGATATTGATAGTTGCTTTTGTTGGGTTCACAGACGATATTCTTGGATGGAAAATCGGACTTAACAGGACATTAAGAATCATTTTCTTAATCTTTGCGTCGCTTCCTCTTATTGTAATAAACGCCGGACAAACCACTATTGGAAGCAACTTGGAATTAATTTATCCTGTGTTATTAATTGCTGTGGGTATTGTTGGGGCCAGTTCTACATTTAATTTTTTAGCAGGATATAATGGATTAGAATCAAGCCAAGGAATTATAATTCTGTTAAGTTTATCTCTTGTAACTTATATTACAGGAGACAGGTGGTTGAGCATCATCGGACTAGTGATGGTTGCAAGCTTAATTGCATTTTATATATTTAATAAACATCCTGCGAGAGTTTTCCCAGGAGACATTCTTACTTATTCTGTAGGAGCCTTGGTCGGTATAATCGCTGTTTTAGGAAATATTGAAAAAATCGCTATTTTCTTCTTTATTCCGTATATAATTGAGACAATTTTAAAAATAAGGGGGAAATTAAAGAAAGAGAGCTTTGCCAAGGTGAATGAAGATGGAAGTTTGGAAATGCCTTATGATAAAATTTATGGTTTGGAACATTTGGCAATTTATATTCTTAAGAAAATAAAACCGAGCAGAAAAGTTTATGAAAAAGAAATCGTCTACTTAATAAACGCCTTTCAAATTCTTGTCATAATCGCAGGATTAATTATATTTAAAGTAAACCTTCTCAAAATTCCTTCTTTAGCGCTTTTTGGATAAGAATATTACAATATAATTAACTTTTTAATGTTAACCGATGGATTTAGATAAATGATTTCAATAATAATCCCCACACATAACGAAGAGCAAAGGATAAGAAAAACCTTGGAAAGTTATGAAAATCTTTTTGCAGAAAAGAAAAAGAAAAAAGAAATAAAAGATTTTGAAATTTTAGTGGTTATAAACAACACACAAGATAGGACAGAAGAAATTGTGAAAAATATTTCAAAAAAATATTCTGAGATAAGATATTTAAATTTTAAACAAGGCGGGAAAGGTTTTGCGATAATTGAGGGATTTAAAGATGCCTTAAAAAGAAACAATGAATTTATTGGATTTGTTGATGCAGACATGTCTACTCCCCCAGAAGCATTTTATGATTTGATTAAAAATATTAAGGGTTATGACGGAATCATTGCAGATAGGTGGCACAAAAAAAGCGTGATAACGCCAAAACAGAGTTTGTTTAGACGGTTCATAAGCAGAGGATATAATTTAATTGTTAGAACACTTTTTCTTCTTCCATTTAGAGATACCCAATGCGGGGCCAAATTATTTAAGAGAGATATTTTAGAAGAAAACATTAAGAAATTAGTAACAAGTAATTGGGGTTTTGATATTGCTTTGCTGTATTGTTTAAGAAAAGAAAGCAATGCAAAGATAAAATCTATTCCTACTGTCTGGCGTGATGAAATCGGCTCTAAGGTCAATTTAAAAAAAACTCCTGTCAGGATGTTTGCATCTGGCATTCGATTAAGACTGATGCATTCGCCTTTTAAATTCATAGTCAAAGCTTACAGAAAACTCCCAGAAGCATTAAAAATAAATTAAAAATTCATAAATATATTTAAATAACTCTCAAATTATCAGTTAATAAAATGAAAATTCTAATAGGATATCCTCCTTTAAAATCTGAAAAAGGAGTGGCATTGTTAAGTCAGAACAGGCAGTTTCAATGGTTTAGTAATCCAAGTTATTTATTTCCTGTTATATTGGGAAGCGCTGCAACTCTTTTAAAAGAAAGGGGGAATGAAGTAACCTGGCTTGACTGCATAGCAGAAAATATTTCTTATGAAGAATTTGTCAAAAGAATTGAAAATGAAAAACCAGAATTATTTGCCTTTGAGACAAAAACTCCTGTAATAAAACAACATTGGAAAATTATCGATGAGCTAAAGGAAAAATTTCCAGAGATGAAAATAGTTATTATGGGGGACCATGTCACTTCTTTTCCAGAAGAAAGTTTGGAAAATTCTAAGGTAGATTTTGTTTCTTGTGGGGGAGATTTTGATTTCAGCCTCTCTTCTCTTTGTGATTGGATTTCAGGAAAAGAAAAAAAATCTCCTGAAGGAATATATTACAAAAAAAACAAAAAAATAATTAGCTCTGGGAAATTTAATCTGAATCATAATTTAAACGAGCTTCCTTTTATTGACAGAGAGTTAACAAAATGGAGATTGTATGAAAAAGAATATAATTTGCAGGGGAAGCCATTTTTTTATATAATGTCTGGAAGAGATTGTTGGTGGGGTAAATGCAAATTCTGTGCATGGCCCACTCTTTTTCCTGCTTTCAGAGCAAGAAGTGTTGAAAATGTCCTTGATGAAGTCGGGATGCTAATTGAAAGATACAATGTAAAAGAAATTTTCGATGATTCTGGAACATTGATGATTGGCAATTGGCTGAAAGATTTATGCAATGGATTAATAAAAAGAGGATATAATAGAAAAATAAAATATTCCTGCAACATGAGGTTTAATGCCCTAAACCAAGGGGATTTTGTTTTAATGAAAAAGGCAGGGTTCAGATTGCTCAAATTTGGATTAGAAAGTGCAAATCAAAAAACACTGGATAAGCTGAATAAGGGAATTAAAGTTGAAGACATTCTAAATGGCTGTGAAATGGCGAAAAAGGCAGGATTAACAGTTCATTTAACCATGATTGTTGGCTACCCGTGGGAGAATAAGGAAGATGCATTGAGGACATTTGAACTGGCAAAAGAATTAATGCAGAGGGGAAAAGCAGACTTGCTTCAAGCAACTGTTCTTGTTCCTTATCCAGGAACTCCTTTATGGAAAGAAGCAAAAGAAAATAATTGGTTCTTGTTCAATCCTCTCGAATATGAAAGATATGATATGCGTGAGCCCGTTTTAAAAACAGAAAATTCTGATGCAAGACTCTCACAAGTTTGGTCTGACTCTGCAGAAAGCAGAGCCAAAGAAATTGCGAGTATCTGTGGAAAAATTTATACAATTTTTTTAACTCCTTCCTATGTTCTCCAAAGAGCAAAAAACATGCGAAGCTGGAATGATTTCAAATATAATTTAAGAGGAGTAAAGGCGGTTTTTGGGCATCTAAAAGATTTTTTGTCTAAATAAGATTTCTAATACAAAAGGTTTTTAATCAAGAACTTGTTTTTACAGAAATAAATGAGAATCGAAAAATGAAACTTAATTTAGGCTGTGGGACAGACATAAGGGAAGGATATCTGAATCTGGATGTAGAACCTTTTGATGTATTAAAGAAGAAGGCAAAAGAACTACAAGGAAGAGATATAAGAAATGATGAATATAAGCAATATAATTTAGATAAATATCCTTATCCTTTTAAGGATAACTCTGTTGATGAAATTCTCGCATTTGGAGTTATAGAACATGTTAAAGATTATAGAAGATGTATCGAAGAATTGAAGAGGATTTTAAAGATAGGGGGAAGTCTGCATATAAAAGTCCCACATTTCAGTTGTGCAGGTTCAAATTCAGAGTTTCATAAAACCAGATTTTGGTACCATTCTTTCACTGCGCATAGAATAAGAAAATCACAAAGGACTTCAGGAGAAGCATCAGGATTATATAATAATCTTGAACAGATAGGGAAAAAGGAAATAAATTTCGTTAAAGGTTATTTATTCTGGAATTATTTAATTGAACCGATTATAAATCTGCATCCAACAATTTGCGTTTTATATGAACATACTTTTTTGTGTTACTTATTTCCCGCATCAGAAATAGAAGTCAAATTAAGGAAAACAAGTTAGCTCATTTATACAAAAGGTTTTTATTAAGAAAAAAGCAATAGTTTTTATGAAATGGAAACAAATCAGGAAGTTTCTTCCGATTATTGGCATTGGGCTGTTTGTTTACCTCCTGATAAAGCTGGATGTAACAAAAATATTTCGAGAACTCCAAAACGTAAATTTGTATTATCTGCTTATTGCTTTGGCATTTGCAGCATTTTTCTTTGTAACCCAAACATTAAAATGGTTTGTTATAGCAAGAAAACAGAAGATAACTATTCCTTTCAAAGATGCATTCAGGATTAATCTAATCAGCAGTTTTTATGGATTTATAACTCCTTCAAAAATAGGGAGCGTTATAAGAGTAGATTATTTAAGGAATTATAAAGGAGATACTGGAAAAGGACTCAGCAATTTTGTAATTGATAAGGTCTTGGATTTAAGCTCTCTGTTTATTCTGGCTATTGGATTAGGATTTGTATTTTACAAAAAAATGATATCTCTTACTTATTGGTATATTATTGCAGCAGTATTCATAACAATGGTTCTTGTTTCTTTATTTTTCTATAAAAAAGAAGTCAGCAAACCCTTTTTGAGATTTGTTTACAGAATACTTATTCCTAAGAAGATGAAAGAGAAAAGCAAGATGCTTTTTGGAACATTTTATGATGATATGCCTTCATTGGGCTTTTTATTTCCTGTATTTATTCTCAATTTATTTAACTGGATTATTGACTATGCAGGGATGTATTTTATGGGTTTGGCATTAGGAATCAATATTGGTTTTATTCCTTTTTTAGCGATACTTCCTATTTCAACCTTGGTTGCTCAGATTCCCATAACAATAAACGGTTATGGGGTAAGAGAATTAACAATGATAAACCTATTCGGATTATTTGGAATTGGAGCAGTTAAAGTATTCTCTATGTCCCTCTTAAACATCTTTTTAACAAATATAATTCCGTCTATAGTTGCAATATTGTTCTTATTCAAAAAAGAAAGAAAATGAAATACACCACTTCTGCACAAGGAGACAAGAAAATTGAGCAAGATATGGAAATTATCTGCAAAGAAATTTTAAACAGAATAGAGAATGTAGAAACAATAATTCTGACAGGCGGATTTTCAAGAGGGGAGGGGCCTGTAGAAAAAGAAAAAGAAAAAATTTTCCCATATAATGATTACGATATCCAAGTTATAAGCAAAATTCCTGTTAGTAAAGAAGAAGTAGATAAAATTTCTATAGAGATTTCTAAAAAACTGGGATATATAGGAATTGCTAATTTTTACCCATTCAAAAAAGAAAACCAGAAAATGAAGGATAATTTCTATGTTGATTTAAAAGTAGACTCTGTTGGAGATTTAAAAAAAATGCCCCCAAGAATAAGAACCTATGAACTCAAGAATAATTCAATGATTCTATATGGAAAAGATTTGAGATATATCATACCTAATTACAGTTTAAGAAGTATTCCCTTGTCTGAAGGAGCAAAACTTTTATTGGACAGAATGAGCCAGATGATAGAATATTATTCTATAAAAAAAAATTATGATGAAGAATTTTTAACTTATATAATTCAACAAGCATATGCTGCCTGCTGCACTTCTCTTTTGTTGCTAAGTAAGAGGTATGAAATTGGATATAAAAAATCCATGCATATCTTAAAAGATACTTACAGAAAAGACTTCCCTGAACTTTATGAGAAAATCCCTGATTTAGACAAGAAGATTGAACAATTTATTGAATGGAAATTAAATCTAGAAAAAACTCCGAATAAAGAAATAAAAAAAGAATGGTTTATAGCCAAAAAGAATATTCTCGAAGTTTCCAAGTATTTTTTCAGCAGATTTCTACATAAAAAGATAGAAAGTTTGGACGATTTATCCAAAGCAATATTGAATATGAAAAAAGAGTTTTATACTTCGTATCTTAAAGGTTTTCGCAATATAATAAAAATAGGGGGATATCCTCCTTTAAATTGGTTAAGTTTACCAATAATCTCTATATTATTAAATAATAAATATAATTCTCGGCTTAAAAAAATGAATATAAATTTTAAAACTAAAAATTTTTCTAAATCTCCGGATTTGATAATTTTCTCGTCGCTGATTTATATAATTGGTGCTATAAAAGAAGGAAATAATATAGCTGAAAAAGAATTATCAAAAGGAAAAGATATTTTGTCGCTTGTTTACCCTGTTAAAGGAGAGAATTGGGAAGAGATAAGTGTCGATTATGCAAATGCTTATATAGCGTTTTTTCTTCAAAAAATTTAATGGAAAAATTGATAATCTGCATAGACGGATTAGGATACGATTTAATTTCAAAGGAAAATACTCCTTTTCTGTATGATTTTGGGATTAAAAATAATTTAAGTGTTTTAAAAACTTTTTTTGCATTTACAGGAGTGGAATATGGTTTTTTTATGGGAAATACGCCACAAGAAAACGGAATTTGGCTGGAGTTTTCAAAATCAGCAAATTCTATATTCAATAATTCTATTTTAAGATTTTTTTCATTTAACAAAAAATTGAGAACTTATCTTGGAGCAATTTTTCAATTTTTAAATAAAAGAACTTACATCTCTGCATTGCACAATATTCCCAAAGAAAAACTAAAATATTTTGATTCTAGCGTTAAAGATGGATTGTGGAAACTCCCTTATTTTCAAAATAAAAGTTTTTCTTTTTATAAATGGCCTTTTTTAGTTACAAAAGAAAAGAGGGAAAAAAAGAAAATAATTTTCAAATATGAATCTGATGAAGAAAGGCTTGAAAGGTTGATGAAAGAAAAGAACAAAGAAGTGTACTATACTCAACTAATGTCTGTAGATAAAACTCTTCATAAATTTGGCAAGCAAAGTACACAAGCAAAAAATGCTTTAATCAATATAGATAAAATAATAAGAAAATATGTAAACAAGTTCTTAGAAGAAAACAGTGATGGAGAGGTTATTATCTGGGGAGACCATGGATTTGCTAATATTCAAGATTATATAAACTTGGGAAAAATTTTGCCAGACAGGAAAGATTATCTTTTTTTTATTGCGGGAACCACTGCTTCTTTTTGGTTTGACAGTGAAGATGCTAAAAAAGAGATTTTAGAAAAGCTGTCTAAAATCAAGGAAATAAAAATCCTGGATAAAAAAACAGCCAGAAAATACAAAATTCCTTTTGATGAAAAATATGGGGAGATTGTATTTTATGTAGAAAAGGGAAAATATTTTTTTCCAAATTTTTATCAAAGGGGAAAAGAGAAATTTAGGGCTATGCATGGCTACCCTGATGACAATGAGTTAAATGGTTTTTTAATTACTAACATAAAAAAAAGAGTGAATAAATCTTTAAAAATAAATGAAATTAGAGAAATTCTATGAATGATGTCTGTTTGATTAATCCCCCTTTAGATAAAAAAACAACAAGCAAATTTCCCATGTCAGGGGTTCCTTTAGGAATCGCGTGTTTGGCGGCTTATTTAAGGGAGAAAAAAATATACTCACAAGTCATAGATGCACCAATAAAAGGATGGAATTTTGAAAAAACAGCTATAGAAGCTATTAAATCTGAAGCAAAAATAATAGGGGTAAGTTGCCTAACAGAAAACAGATACTCCGCATTAAAAACATTGGAAGAAATTAAAAAAAGAGATTCTGAAATAATTACAATAATTGGCGGGTTGCATGCTACTTTCTTAGACAGATTATTGCTAGAAAATTATAAGTTTATTGATATTGTGGTCAGAGGAGAAGGGGAAGAAACTCTGCATGAATTAATTAAGGCAATAAAGAACAAAAAACCAATAGACAAAATTTTAGGAATCTCTTTCAGAAAAGAAGGAAAAATAATAGTTAATCTTTCCAGATGCTTTATGGAAGATATAGAAAGTCTTCCTCTTCCTGCTTATGATTTATTTCCTATGAAAGAATATCCTCTGCCTCCTGATGTTAAAAATGTGAAGCAAACAACTCTTGTGACAACTTCAAGAGGTTGTCCTATGGGATGTAAATTCTGTGAGACTACTTTAGCGTGGGGGAGAAAAGTAAGGAGTACCTCTGCTGAAAAGTTGTTTGAACAGGTTAAAGAGTTGAATAAAAAATATGAAATTGATTATATCAGGTTTGCCGACGATTTATTTACACTCAAAAAAGAGAAAGTTATGAAATTTTGTGAATTAGTAATCAAAGATAAACTGCCTATTAAGTTCAGAATACAGGCAAGGGTGGATACTGTTGACGAAGAAATGTTAAAAATGTTAAAAAAGGCAGGTTGTGACTTGATTGAATATGGGGCAGAAGCAGGCTCTGACAAGGTTTTAAGAGCTATTGGAAAAAATATAACCATTGAGAAAATAAAAAGGGCTTCTGAAATGACAAAAAAAATTGGGATTGAACTAAAATTCTTTTTGATTGTAGGCTCTTTGGAAGAAATGCCAGAAGATACTTGGAAAACCTTTAAATTAATAAAAGAAACAAGACCAGACTGGATAGGAATCAATGCCCTGACAATTTATCCAGGAACTTATGTTTATGACATTGCAAAAAAAGAGGGGTTAATTAACGATGATTTATGGCTCCATTACATAAATCCCAAGACAG
>Ga0315291_10006409_pt1 | contig 14614 bp, 19 predicted proteins | sample YL17G12_20_MG_FD_203070 | JGI IMG/M metagenome (GOLD analysis project Ga0315291, IMG submission 203070) | Sediment microbial communities from Yellowstone Lake, YNP, Wyoming, USA - YL17G12_20 | ecosystem: Environmental > Aquatic > Freshwater > Lake > Sediment | place: USA: Wyoming | collected...
AACTTCGCCACGCCAGTATCAGGGGCAGTGGGCTGAATCAACTCAATCTCGACATCGCCCACATGAATCATCGCCGCCTTTATCTTCTGGTCAGGGACTTCCTTCACCTGAGCAGCCTTGTGCCCGAGCAGGTTCTCAAAGACCTTCAATGCCTCGTCAAGGTTCTTCACCGCAATAGCTACATGGTCAACCTTCTTTATCATTTTTCCTCCATCTATATCTATGCTGCCCTTCCAATCCGCAGCCTAGAATACTAAGAACTCCTGCTGCTCTCCATAGACTCCTCGGAGCACATCGCAGATTTCACCCAGAGATGCATAACACTCAACGCACTCTACAAAAACAGGCATGGTATTCTCTTTGCTGTTTGCCACCTCCTTGAGCCTGTTCAATGCCTGAGTTACCGCCTTCTTATCTCTCCTTGCCTTAAGCGCAATCAGGCGCTGCTTCTGCTTCTCAGCCTCCACCGGGTTAACTTTCAGCAGCCCCGTAATCGGCGGATATGGCGAGACGAACTTGTTTACACCCACCATAGTCTTCTTCCCAGCCTCGATATCCTTCTGAGTGCGATAGGAGCTTTCCTGAATCTCCCTCTGCTGGAAGCCGTGCTCGATGGCAGCCAGTGCACCGCCCAACTGGTCTATCTTCTCGATGTACCTCTGGGCTTCCGCCTCTATCTTATCGGTTAGATGCTCCACGTAGTAGGAGCCACCCAGAGGGTCGATACAATCCCCAACACCGTTCTCATACGCCAGAAGTTGCTGGGTGCGCAGGGCGATTGTAACCGCCTCGGCGCTGGGTGTGGCGTAAGCCTCATCTCGCGAGTTGGTATGTAACGACTGAGTCCCACCCAACACGGCAGCCAACGCCTGCATGGCAGTTCTAACTATGTTGTTATCAGGCTGCTGGGCTGTTAGCGTGTGCCCGCAGGTCTGAGTATGGAAACGCAGCATCATGGAGCGCGGGTCTTTAGGCTTGAACCTCTCGTTCATGATTCTAGCCCAGAGCCGTCGCGCCGCCCTGAACTTCGCCACTTCCTCGAAGAGGTTATTGTGCGCCGCGAAAAAGAAGGAGAGCCTGCCTGCGAATTTATCCACATCCAGCCCGGTATCTATCGCAGCCTGGACATAAGCGATGCCATCGGCTAAAGTGAAAGCCACCTCCTGAGGCGCTGTAGAGCCTGCTTCTCGGATATGATAGCCGCTGATGCTGATGGTATTCCACCGAGGTATCTTCTCAGTGCAGTAACTGAAGATATCCGTTATCAACCTCATCGATGGTCTGGGGGGGAAGATATAAGTCCCACGGGCGATGTATTCCTTAAGCAAGTCATTCTGGATAGTTCCATCGAGTTTTGCCGGGTCAACCCCCTGCTTCTTGCCCACAGCGATATACATTGCCATCAAGACAGGGGCAGTGGAATTGATGGTCATAGAGGTGCTGACCTTGTCGAAAGGAATCCCTTTGAACAAAGTCTCCATATCCTCGAGGCTGGATATAGGCACCCCCACCTTACCCACCTCACCCTTTGACTTGGGGCTGTCTGAGTCATAGCCTATCTGAGTCGGCAAATCGAAAGCCACGCTGAGACCCGTCTGCCCCTGCTCCAGCAGGTAATGATACCGTTTGTTGGACTCCTCGGCAGAAGCGAAGCCAGCATACTGACGCATCGTCCAGACCCTTCCCCGATACATAGTCGGCTGCACGCCGCGGGTGAAGGGATATTCCCCGGGGTAGCCCAGCTTCTGGACATAATTGAACCCCTCGAGGTCGTCAGGGGCATAAACGTCATCAATCTCAATACCAGAGTGAGTCAAGAAACGTTCCTCACGCTCGGGAGTTTTCTTCAGCAATGGCTTTAATACCTTCTCCTGCCATTCCCGCTTGTTATTACTGGTATTCATGTGGTAATTTTCCTCCGAAATTTCTTTCGTCCTCAAAAAGTGTAAATCATCCGCCCTAGGGTGTCAATTAGGAATAAGGGGGTTTTGAAAACGCTTTTTGAAAAGCCTCCCTTGAGGAAAACAGCCTTTCGTAGGGGCAATTCATGAATTGCCCCTACCTTTGTAGAATAACCAGATGCTCTGAATAACTGATAGAGCAGCATCGGCAAAAAATGACTTAATCTGATATAATAGGCGCAACCTCAGCAGAAGAATAACGATGGAACGGATAATATCGGCTAAACCCAAAGCAGAAGATATCGTCATCGACAGGGGGCTTCGTCCCAAACGCCTCACCGACTTCGTAGGACAGGATAAGGTCAAAGACAACCTCAAGATAGCCATGGCTGCCGCTCAGGCGAGGAAAGAATACCTCGACCATATCTTGCTCTACGGTCCTCCGGGCTTGGGCAAGACCACCCTTGCCTATATCATAGCCTCCGAGATGGGCGTAAGTATCAAAATCACCTCTGGACCTGCCATTGAGCGCCCCGGCGACATCGCTGCCATAATCACCAACCTCAACAAGGGAGATATCCTGTTTATAGATGAGATACACCGCCTGGGCAGGGTAGTTGAGGAAATCCTGTACCCTGTAATGGAGGATTTCGCTTTAGATATCGTCATGGGCAAGGGCGCCGGAGCCAGGAGCATCAGGCTGAACCTGCCTCGCTTCACCCTCGTCGGCGCCACCACGCGCTTCGCACTGCTCAGCCCACCGCTGCGCGACAGGTTTGGAGCGGTTTACCGTCTCGATTTCTACGACCAGACAGCCATCGAGGTCATTCTGGACAGGTCAGCCCGCCTCCTCGGCATAGAAGCGGACAAAAGGGGCATCGAGGAAATCGCCAAACGAGCACGCGGCACCCCCAGAGTAGCCAATCGCCTGCTCAAACGAGTCAGGGACTACGCGCAGGTGATGGCCAAAGGGGTCATCACAGAAAAGATAGCCCTGGAAGCACTAAAGAGGCTCGAGGTGGATTCAATCGGTCTCGACCAGATAGACCACAAAATTCTGCACACCATCATAGAGAAGTTCAACGGCGGCCCCGTCGGGCTTGACACCATAGCCGCTGCTATCAGCGAGGAAGCGGATACCATCATGGATGTCTACGAGCCATACCTGCTGCAACTGAGCTTTCTGGAACGTACCCCGCGGGGCAGGATGGCAACCCGCTTCGCCTATGAACACCTGGGACTGACATACCCTAATAAAGGTAAACCAGACCAACCCAGCCTTCTGTAGCCAAAAGGGAATTATGTCTTCCATTCTACTTCACGTCTGCTGCGGTCCCTGCGCCACCTATGTGGCTAAGTCATTGCTGGATAAAGGACTAAGGGTCACCGCCTTCTGGTACAACCCCAATGTCCACCCCTTTCGAGAACACCAGCTACGTCTGGAGGCTATGCAAACCCTCTCCCAAAAAACAAATCTGCCCCTCATCGTTGCCGAGGGCTACGATATGCTCGAATACTTCCATGCCGTGGTCGGACATGAGAGCAACCGTTGCCCTGACTGCTATCGTCTGAGGCTGGAGAAAACCGCCAGGATTGCTCACGAAAAGGGCTTCGACTCCTTCACCACCACGTTGCTCATCAGCCCCCATCAAGAGCACGACCTCATCAGGGAGCTGGGCGAAGAGCTAGGCAAAAAGCACAGCGTAGAGTTTTGCTACGAGGACTTCAGACCGGGCTTCCGGGAGAGCCACCGCATATCCCGGGAGTTCGGCCTCTACCATCAGGGCTACTGCGGCTGCGTCTTCAGCGAATGGGAACGCTACGGCAAGGTAAAAATCCAAAGCCCCTAGCTAGTATGTAAGGCTGGGCTAAAAGATTATCTTCTCTTCCACCAGTCGGTTGAACTCATCTCCAGACAAACCCAGCAGCCCCTTGAAGACATACTCGTTGTCCTGCCCCAGCATAGGACCACTCCTGCGAATCCCGCCCGGCGTCTCCCCGAGCTTCCAGGGTATGCCATAGAAAGTCTCAGTGCCGCTCTTGGGATGATCAACCTTCACAAAAATCCCTCGCTCCCGGAAATGCGGGTCATCATACTGAGCCTTTGCTATCATGAACGGAGCCGCCGCCACATCCGCCTTCTGCAGTATCTCAGTCACCTCATGGGGTGTATAGTTGACTGTCCATCTACCTACAAGCTCGTCCAGCGCATCCTGATTAAGCAACCTGCTGTACCTATCCCAGAAGCGCTCATCATCAGTCCACCCCGAATTGCCTGTAACCTCGCAAAAGGCGCGCCATTCCTCCTCTGTTTTGACCGCGATGGAGACCCACTGCCCCTCACCCTTGCAAGGATAATATCCATGGGGCGACATAATAGGGTCGCGATTGCCCCTAGGCACCGGGATTCGCTCATTCATCACATATTCCATTAGCGGCTCGCCCAGCAGGGAAGTCGTGGCTTCCCACTCGGATATGTCAATATACTGCCCCTCGCCAGTGCGGTTACGATGAATCAAAGCCATGAGCATAGCCAGAGCACCATGCATAGCAGCCACATGGTCTCCATAAGCAAAACGTGGTCCACAGGGTATCCTCTCATCCGGGTAGCCCACCACACTGTCGAACCCTGAAAGAGCAGTTATGATAGGGGCATAGCCCCTGGTTCCCTTAAGAGGTCCAGTATGCCCGGCAAAGCACAGAGACACCACAATTATGTCTGGCTTAATCTTTGCCAGAGATTCATAGCCCAGCTCGTACTTGTCTAACACACCCGGGGTGAAGTTGTCAGCAACAACATCGCTTTTTTTCACTAGTTGCCTGACCAGCTCCGCCCCCTCGGGTTTAGTAAAATCTACAGTAATGCCCAATTTCCCGCGATTAAGGAGATGAAACACAGGGTTTAGCTCCAATCGCTCCGGAGCAGCTGCCACAATTGACTCAGGTGACTTATTGAGCAAGTCCTTCGAGCTTGCAGCTCCGCCTATCCTGCCGTAATCTATCCTGGCGCGCGATTCCACTTTGATAACCTCAGCCCCCATATCAGCTATGATATGTGCCATCTGAGGTCCAGCCCAGGCAGAACCAAAGTCAACCACTCGATAACCCTCTAGAGGATACCTCGACATATACTCAAGCCTCCTGACCTAAATAACCCCCGCCCTTCGCAAATGCACCAGGTCCTCACTGGAATAGCCCAACCGTCCACAGTATATTTCCTCATTGTGCTCACCCAGCGTAGGGGCGGGGTGTTTCAGCGACCAGGGCGTCCTGGAGAACTTGTAGGCTGCCCCGGGATATTTCAATCTGCCCACCTCATCGCGACCAACAGTAGCGAAGAACTTGCGTTCCCGTAAATGCTCATCGTTCACCTCGTCCGCCATGTTGTAAAGCGGAGCGAAGGGAATAGCGTTCTTTTCAAAAAGCTCGAACAACTCCTTCTTGGTGCGCTCCAGGAACCACGGTGTCAGCAGGGAATCCACCTCCTCAGGATAGTCGTCCTCCATAGCATGGCGGTCCCGATACCTGGGGTTTTGAGTCCATTCCGGAGTTCCCATCAACTCCAAAAACTTGAGCCACTGCTTGAGTTGCGGAGCGCATAGAACCATGTACCCATCCTTGCAAGGGATAACCCTCCGCGCCGGATATGTCCATCCTCCACCGATGTAGCCCTTCCTAAGATGCTCCCTCACCCCAAAGGCATATATAGTTATCCCGAACCCCACATGATAGGTAGCCCAGACATCGGCCTCGGAGATATCTATGTGTTGCCCTCGGCCGGTAGAATCCCTGGCAAGCAGAGCAACCATTGTAGCCCCGGCACCGCTCACCGCAGCCTGATAGTGCCCCTGCGAAATCGGCGCAGTCAGCGGCTCTCTCCAGTGGTGACCTATGCTCTGACTCACACCACCGAATGCACAACAGTTAATTGCGTACGCCTTATAATCCTTGTAAGGTCCAGTCTGCCCGTATGGGGTAATCGACGTCACAATCAGCCTGGGGTTCAACTCCTTTAACTTTACATAATCCATGCCTAATCTCTGCATAAACCCCGGAGGATTGTTCTCCACAAAAACATCCGCCTCTTTAAGCAACTCCTTCAGAATAGCCACACCAGTTGCCGTCTCGACTTTGAGCGTGATACCTAGCTTGTTGGTATTAAGATAAAGGTAGAGACCGCTCCGCTCGGGGTGGGGGATATCATCAGGGAAGGGACCGTAATCCCTGGATTCGTCCCCTTTCCCGGGTTGCTCAACCTTGATTACCTCAGCGCCCATATCAGCCATCAGCTTGGTGCAATATGGCGCAGAGATGAAGCTTCCGAATTCCACAACCTTAAGCCCCGCCAGCGCCTGCTTAACCATCTGCAGAACCTCCGTCACACATAGAGCAACAACACTGACATTATGCCTTAATTCCATCGTGAGAGCAATCCCTGTAACAAAGTAAGGGCGTTCCATCGAACGCCCTTACTAAAACAGAATCCCTTTTCCTTCAACGCTAAGAGTTGTTCGCTTCCTCCTCTGGCTCAACATCCGACAACTCGTCATGTTTCGGGAACTTCGTTACCTTGCCCTCCCATGACGGATACGGCACATAGTTCTGAAACTGGCTCGTCGCGCCACACAGCTTGCATACCCCCATGCTCGTAGCACCACGCGGCGTCTCGATTATCCAGTAGTGTGTGCATCCGAGAGGAGCTTCAGCTTTGCGTTTTTCTTGCTCATGAACTGCTTTATATTTCCGCCTCACCATGCTATCACCACCCAACATGAAAGTATTTTAGGTCATAGCATGGCTTTTGTAAGTGACTTTTGTCTCAGTTTGACCGAATCGTTAAGAATCCTGGAGAACCGAAGTGGGAGAAAGAGGGGAGAGCTAAAAACTAGACTCCTCAAAAACTATCTCGTAGGGACAATTTATAGCGCCAGTGGGACACACAGCTTCGCACATAGCACACCATCCACACACCCCCGCCTCTATAAAGGTTATAACGTTCCTGTAGAGCACCAGCGTATTGCTGGAGCACACGTTCACACATAACCCACACCCATTACACTTGTCCTGATATATAACCGGCATCTCAATCATATTCATCATCCTATAATACCGCTAACCTAATCTTAGAAAACAAGTCACCCGTCTGTATGTGACATTTGTCTCATAAAACGATACCCGCAAGTCTCTGGAGTGCTTCCTTATCAGTAATCACAATCCTGTGACGTTCCATCTTTATCATCCCTTCCTCCTCCAAATCCTTGAGCGACCTTCCAATCATCTCGCGGGCAGTGCCTGCCATAGCCGCCATCTCCTGTTGCGTGAGCTTTGGCTTGGGACCTGTACCATCACCTGCGTACTCCAGAAGTATCTTGGCTACCCTGGCAGTAACATGCTTGAAGGACAAATCCTCCACCAGCGATACCATATGCCTCAGCTTCTGTGACAGAACCCGCATTACATTCATGGCTAATCTGGGATGTGTCTTGAGCACAGCCTCCATATCACCGGTCCTGATCCCATAGAGAACAACCTCACCCATAGACTGAGCGCTGCAGGGATTCACCCCACCACCGAAAACGGGAACATCATTAAAGGATTCCCCGGGACGCACTATCAGTAGAATCTGCTCCTTCCCCTCAGAAGATGTCTTGAACACCTTCACCACGCCGGAGACGACAAAATAAAGTGCATCGGCGGGCTCGCCTTCATGCAGAATAAACTCCCCCCTACCAGCCTTCACCTCAAACATGAGCCCTTTTATCGCCTCAAGCTCAGCCCGGTCCAGACCTGAGAAATGGTCGATGGATTTTAGAGTCTCAAGCTGTATCGCCATTTATGCCCCTAGCCCCTCAACCTTCTTCCCTTATCCCACCTTCTCAAACTCGCTCTTAGCTGCCCCGCATACCGGACATACCCAATCTACAGGCAGCTTCTCGAACGGAGTGCCAGGCGGTATTTTGCTCTCCGGGTCCCCTTTAGCCGGGTCGTAAATATACCCGCAAACGCTGCACTTGTACTTCGCCAACTTCACTTCTACCTCCTTCTTCTCCTCTGCAATATAATGTGGTGCCGTCTTGGGAGTACTACCGCGCTTCACCTCATGATAGTAGGCGTAGGTCATCGGCTCGCCCTCTTTAATAACCCCGGCATCAACAAGCTCGCCCACAAATATGGTATGTGTTCTAGCATCAGCCTCGTTGACCACCTTAGCTTCCATATAAGTGAGAGCATTGTCCATTACTATGGGCACTTTAGTCTCACCACTTTTATAGTTGATGCCATCGAACTTGTCAATATCTCTCCCAGACTTAAAGCCGAAACGCCCTATGAAGTTCAGAGGCGTATCTTTGGACAGAACCGAGACCGTGAAGACCCCGCTGGCTTTTATGTATTCATGGGTAAGATTCCCCTTATTGATGCAAACCGAGATGGTCGGAGGCTCGGAGCAGACCTGGATTACCGTATTGGCAATCTGCCCATTTGTTTTATCTCCCTTCCTTGAGCATATCACATACATGCCATAGCTTATGGGATGTAGAGCCTTGTGGTCCATTCTAGCCCCTCCTTTTCGCCCTTAAAGAAGTTACTTCTCGCTGGTCTCAACAGCCTGCCTCAACGCTTAAATCCTTAATCTGAAGCACAAATGCCTCCTATAAATCCTCTGGCATCAGAACGTCTATAATCTGTAAAAAACGCCTTAGCTGACTCATGGCGGTACTATTCTATTACAGAACAGACTCAATTGCCACCTTGCGTTAATTTTCGTAGGGGCGTCCGCCGCTGGCGGACGCCCCTACGCTCGAATATACCACCATCCAGACTTACACCGGACTTGCTATTTCAGCCGCGCCTCCGCTGCACCCCAGTTGATGTTGCCAAAAAACGACTCAATATAGTCAGCCCTCTTCAGCCCGTAGTCAATCATGAAGGCATGTTCGAAGACATCCAGCACCAGAATAGGTATGCAACCCGCAGGATGCCCCACATCATGCTCGTTGACCCACTGGTTTATCAGTCTGCCGCCCTGAACATCCTGATATAGAATGACCCAACCGATCCCGCGCATGGTGGCAGTGCTTCTGAAATCCTTCTCCCAACTCTCGTAGCTGCCGAACTCCTCAACCACCTTGCTGCCCAGCTTGCCTGACTTGTTGAGTGGCGCCTTGCCACCCAGGTTCTCGAAATAGTACTCATGCAGCCTCATGCCGTTGAATTCCCAGCCCAGCCTTCGCTTCATCTCGGCATACCCGGGAGTCCCTGCCTTATCCTCCTTCAACATAGCACCGAGCGTATCCATTAGTTTATTGGTGTTGGTAACATAGCCCTGATACAGGGTGAAGTGATTGTTGAGCAGGGTATCGCTGAAACCCTTCATCCCTAGCAAGCCCTTGTAGTCCTTGGCAGCGTAAGCCATTCTTACCCCCTTTCATATTTACGCTAGATCTTCAAAGAACTTTACTTCTTGAGCAACTCCATATCCTGACCACAGCAAACCAGCGTGCCACCGCCCACCTTGGTCACAGTTACCTCGTTGCCACAGACATTGCACCTGTACTTCTCGCCCACCTTTTTGACCGCCATCTCAAAATACCTCCTTTTCTTGCTGATTACAGTCTCTGCAAATAGCGGTGAGCCTGCAAACTGAGTCAGAGACACAACGCCTCAGCTTATCCCCAGCTTCTTCTTCAACGCTCCCTGGTCGAAACCGACGAAAACCTCGCCATCTATATCTATCACCGGCACCACCATCCGCCCTGATTTCTTTATCATCTCATCGCGGGCTGCCTTATCTTCACCCACATTGAACTCCTTGAATTGAACCTTGTTTGACTCCAAGAAACTCTTGGCTAACGTGCAATAGGGTCAGGTGCTGGTGGAGTAGACTTTCACCTCTTGCGGGCTCATCTCTTCCTCCTTTTAGTGCGAAAAAACAACCTCTCGCGAATCAACTACACAAAACCTATGATAGCAATGCTAATATGCGAAGTCATAAAAAGAAAGAGGAAAAAATTAAAAAATTATCACATTTCGGTTCTTGCCAGCAGGATAAAAGCAGAGACAGACACCAAAAAGTAATAAGAGCCTGTACTTTACATAATCGTAAGTGCGGTGTGGGGATAGTGTTCTTTTCCTTAATATAGGTGGAAGCGAGCAGGAGGAAGCAACAGATTGAGTTCTAAATGGCGTCCCTGGCGCGACTCGAACGCACGACCCACTGTGTAGATACTTTGCCCGTGGGTATCTACAGGGCATGTCAGATCGCCATCCTGCGGAGGAGGAATTAGTCCAGCATCAAACGCATCTGGCTGGCATTCCTAACCGCCTTATCCTCGTAGTTGTTGTTGAACAGCCCATGAAGCTGTCTGGTCTTGCCGGCGAGTTCCCTGACCTTGGGCACCCACTCTTTCAGTTCGTCGTCCGAGTAGAGATAATTGAATCTCTCCTGGACACTAATTCCCTTCTTCTCCCAGGTTACGGTATTTCTGCCATGGAAACGGACGATAGCAATATCTGAAGTAGCTTCGATTACAGGAGGAACGGAGGACTTGAACCCTTGTGGTTCATCAACGCAGACAAAGGGCAGATTGTTATCTCGCAGAAATTGGATGGTGCGTTGCTGGTTCTTCTCATTCGGCCATGAGTTGCGTCGGAACTCCACCGCAATCCTGTACTGAGGCAGCCTCTCCTTACAGGACAGAATGTACTCACGCTGCTCATCGCCAGGATAGAACCACGGAGGAAATTGAAAAAGCACGACTCCCAGCTTCATAGCGCTGTCCAGGGGCAACAGCGCCTGCTCGAACCTGTGCCACAGCTCATCAGTCAGCTCCGACGGCACATCACGCTGATACAGGTTCTCTTTCTCCTTTGTCTCAGAAGGCAAGGCATCTTGACATCCTTAGGCAGGGCCTTGGCCTGGGTAGGATGCTGTGTAAACAGCCTGAATGCTTTGACATCGAAGACAAATTCCTGCTGGGTTCGCTCCACCCATAGCCTGGAAGTGTACTCCGCGGGCATTGCGTAGCAGGAGCTGTCCACTTCGACGATTTTGAACTGGCTGGCGTAGAACTTCAGCCTGTCTTCCGCCGATTTGGCCGACGATGGATAGAAGCGGCCGGACCGTATCAGCGTCGGGTCTGTCCAGAAGCAAGTGCCAACAAGTATGTCGCCCATAATTCACCCGAGGTACACCTCGAAAGCTCCCTAGGATTTTACCACAATGGCGAAATAAATAGAAGCTGATTTGACAATGTTATAACAATTTTGTTATACTGCTGATGCGGTGTGGAACATCCATTATTATCAGACAGAAGCTGGCAGGTTGCCGGTGGCGGAGTTCATTGAGTCGCTGGATGCTAAATCGAGAGCCAAGATAGCCAGGACTCTGGACCTGCTGGAGGAGTTCGGTACTGACCTGGGAATGCCCTATGCGAAGTATCTGGAGAAACAGCTTTGGGAGTTGAGAGTCCAGCACGGCAGGAGCCGGTACCGCATCATCTACTTCCTGGCGAGCGGCGGGACCTTCGTTCTGCTCCATGCTTTTGCCAAGAAGACCGAGGCAGTACCTAGAAAACATCTGGACACAGCGGAGGCCAGGAGAGACGACTACCTATCCCGGGGGAGGTGAGAAACATGGATTGGAGAGAGCACAAAAAGCGCCTTTTGCAGGACCCTGAGTTCAGGGAGCGATATGAGGCGCTTGAGCCTGAGTATCAACTTGCGGCAGCCCTTATTCGATTGCGGCTGGCAAAGGGGTTGACACAAGAAGAGCTGGCAAGGCTATTGCACACAAAGCAGGAAAGCATAGCCCGGCTGGAGAGCGGCAGTTCGCTGCCGTCATTGTCAATGGTCAAAAGGGTGGCCAACGCACTGGACGCTGACCTGGAAATCAAACTCCAGCCCAAGCGGCAATCACTTGGAAGCAAGGTGGCGGCACGGTCGAAGTAAGTCTTCTTTGCTGTATTTCGCATCAAGTGAAATTCCTCGCCCTGGGTGCGGCACTGAGGTACATAAACTGCTGCCGCTCATGTTCATTGCTCAGGGGAGATAGGTGATTAGCCACCACATTGGTGACGCCGTCCTTCTTCTGCAGTGTGCCGTCAACTACAATGAAAGGCTCCATCCTGGCTACCTGGCGATACTTTTCATATATCTGTGGTCTGAGGATTACATTCACCATACCGAATTCATCCTCCAGTGTGATGAAGACACAACCCTTCGCTGTTATTGGGGCCTGCCTGCACACAACACAGCCAGCCACTCTTACCTTCGTGCCAGAGTCTATGCTCTTTAACCGAGCGCTCTCTCACACCCGGACGACATTTCACTTACGCTCTTGATGGTTTACTGCCTGCTGTCACGCGGCTTGAAACCGAGGGTTTTGAACCTGAGCCCAGGCTGAGAAATCGTAAATACTCGTCTATGTACTATTTTCCGCTGTCGAAGCAGACACATCGGGCTTTGGCATGTGGCCATCGTAGAAGCACCAAGAGCGATAACCACGGTAAAATCATAGCTGAACTACGCTTCTGCTTCCACTGAAGCTGATTGAGGGAATGGTATCTTCATACCAGTAGTGTCGACCTTTCTGAGAAATCGTAGCTGATTTGTGGTTAGCTATGACATAGATGTGCTGAAGCGTACTGAAGCGCATGTGCAAGCGCATGGGTACAAATGAAAAAGTGGTTGGAATTTTTGAGATTTTCTTTGTGGATTCCACTGTGGCAGCTATCGAACCTCGAAGCTGATGTCCCCCTGTAAATCATAAATAAATCATTAAACTAATTAGTTCTTCTTTTTATTCAATCACTATTGACATATAAACCTGGATAGACGATTCTCATTGGAGAGCATCTAATTTTTGAAAAATGAAAGGGGGAAGCTAATGGAAGCCAAAGTTGTTAAGCAAAAAGTTACGCAATTACATAAGCAGAAAACACTAGAGGAGCAAAACCCTCATAATTTAGCTTCAAAAGCTGGCGTCCCTGGCGCGACTCGAACACGCGACCCACTGCTTAGAAGTGAGCTAGCTTTTTCGGGTCTCTCAGGGCCTTATTTTGTAGCTGTCCTCGACCCAATCCCGGCCGAAATCTGACGAATCAGTTGGTCTTTCGTTTTCACTTTTTTGGTGTCACTTACGTTACCAACCGATCAGCCAAGCAATTTTACCGCTAGCGCCCTCTATTCGGCTTGGCCCAGTCAACGAACATCCAGACTGTGGCCTATTATACCAAACCTCCGTGAGCCGGACAATAGTCAATGCAAGGTACCATAGTAGGGCAGTAGTTGACATAATATTATGATTAAACCCTCGGGATATTTCTATTTGTGCTATTCCGTTAGAAGCTCATAGATTCAAATTGCTATACCTTTCTCTTTTTCCACCACTAGGCTCTACTCGTCTGCTCCAGCTTGCTCACAAGCTCCTGGAATGCCTTTTCTGCCGGCCACTTATCGCGGAACACGCGGCTGATGGCCGCTGTTATGGCTTCTGGGTTCTGATGCTGGAAGATGTTGCGACCGACGGAGCACCCTATCGCGCCGACATCGCGTACCTGCTGCATGCGAGTGAGAAGCTCTGCATCGCTGATCAGAGCACCACCAGCCAGCACCACCGGGCGGTCGCATGCCTGCACAATTTCGGCAAACGATTTCTGGTCGCCACTCCAGTTTACCTTCACGATGTCGGCTCCCAACTCCGCGCATAGACGGGCATTTCGTTTCAGGTACTCCCCGCCCAACGCTCCTTGCATAGTTTGGAGGCTCTGGTAGGCGTTTGGGTACTCAGCTTCAGCGATGAAGGGCATACCTAGCAACTCACAGGCTTCACCTATCTTGGAAACGTAGGTAATTGCCTCTGGCTCGTTGTCGCCTGCCAAAGCCACGTATACGACAACTGCATCAGCACCGATGCGCAGCGCTTCGTCGACGGAGCCGATGGGCGTAATCAGTGCACCCGACGGTCTGCCGGCTGCAGAGGCAGTGAGCATGAGTGCCAGCGAGGTATCACGACGAAACAGATGGCAGAACTTCTTCACCATGCCCCGCCCCAGCATCAGGACATTGGCTCCTCCAGCGATGGCCCCACGGACGCGGGCTCCCGTGTCATATAGCCCGCTCAAGAAATGGGGGGAGGTCATCCCATGGTCAATGGCACAGATCAGGCAAGTGTTGGTCTCCGCTTGGATCAAACGGTTCAGACGGATCCTTTTCCCAGTGACTGCAGACATAATTGAGTTCCTCCTTTGGCACAATGACTTTCATACGTATGGCCCAGCGCGCTCGACCACGAACACAAACGCATCTGGAACGTGGTATTCGATTGAGCACAGCACCGGGTGATTGTTGACATCGTAGAATGTCTCTAACACTGCTCTAATTCTACCCGAACAGAGGGCATGATTGGTTGTACAATTGCACGTAGGTCCGGTAAGCCTCTTCGTACAAGGCAAAGTTCTCTGGGGTTGGCTCAAAGCGTTCCTTGACCTGTACCATCTGCCTCGCTGCCTCCTCAATGCTGGCATACAGGCCCACTGCTTTTCCTGCCAATATGGCTGCACCGAGGGTGGCCGCCTCTTCGTTGGTAGTTGTGACCACCGGTCGACGTGTGATGTCGGCTTCAATCTGCTTCCATATGCGGCTGCGAGCCCCACCCCCCAAAGCACGGATTTCGTTGACGGGAACACCTAGTCCCTCTATCACTTCAATGTTAC
>Ga0315291_10006411_pt1 | contig 14613 bp, 14 predicted proteins | sample YL17G12_20_MG_FD_203070 | JGI IMG/M metagenome (GOLD analysis project Ga0315291, IMG submission 203070) | Sediment microbial communities from Yellowstone Lake, YNP, Wyoming, USA - YL17G12_20 | ecosystem: Environmental > Aquatic > Freshwater > Lake > Sediment | place: USA: Wyoming | collected...
AGGGGACGAGGGCAGGCGTCCGGCGGAACGCGCGGGCGCTTGATTGATACGCATTCGCACCTGAATCATCCACGACTGCTCCGTCGGTTCGACCAGGTCCTCGCGCGCGCCCGGGCGGCCGGCGTCTTCGACATGCTCGTCGTTGGCTATGACCTCCAGAGCAGCCAGAAGGCGGTCGAGCTGGCGCAGAGCCGCGCGGGAGTATGGGCGGCGGTGGGCGTGCATCCCCACGACGCGGCCGGGTTGGGAGAGACGCACCTGAGCAGACTCCGGAGGCTCGCGCAGTCGCCAAAGGTGGTCGCCATCGGGGAGACGGGGCTGGATTTCTACCGCAATCTGTCCCCGCCTGAGGCGCAGGAGGCAGCCTTCAGGAAGCATCTGGAGCTGGCGCAGGAGATGGGGCGGCCGCTCATCGTGCACTGTCGGGAAGCGCAGGAGGCGGTGCTGGCGGCACTCGAGGGGCACGGAGCTGGCGCAGTGGTGTGGCACTGTTTCGACGGCACGCGGCAGCAGGCGGAGCGGGCACTGGAGCTGGGGATGATGCTGGGGTTCGGTGGGCGGATCACCCACCGCTCAGCGCAGGAACTGAGGCGCGTTCTCGCGATGGTTGCGCGCGACCGGATTCTGTTGGAGACGGACTGCCCCTATCTGACACCGGAGCCGCTGAGGGGCCGGGACAACGAGCCCGCCAATCTGACGATCATCGCCGAATCGGCCGCGCAGGCGCGAGGCGAGGATATCGAGCTGCTCGCCGCGGTCACGACCGAGAACGCGAGGCGGGTCTTCGGGATCGGAGATGAGACCAGAGGTGAGTGAAGGACGGCCCAAGCACATCGTGGACTTTCACACCCACGCTTTCCCGGAGAAGGTGGCGGCGCGGGCTGCTGCTTCGCTGACTCGGGATTATGAGGTGGAGGTGGTGGCCGAGCCAACCATCCCGGGCTTGCTGCGGGTGATGGGCGAGTGCGGGGTGGATGTTTCGGTGGTGGCGCCGGTGGCGACGCGCGCCGATCAGGTGCGCTCGATCAACGATTGGGCAGCCGGCGTGAACGGCGACCGAATCGCGGCGTTCGGGGCGCTGCACCCGGAGCTGGACGATCTGGCCGGCGAGGTCGAGCGGATCCTGACCCTGGGACTGCGCGGGGTGAAGCTGCAGCCGAATTTCCAGCAGTTCAGCCCGGATGACGAACGGATGTGGCCGGCGTACGAAGCGGCGGAGGGGCGGCTGGTAGTGCTGTTTCACAGCGGTCAGGAGATACGGGCGCTGGACCGGGTTCATGCCACGCCCGCGGCCGTCGCTCAGGTGCATCAGCGGTTCCCTCGGCTGGTGATGGTTGTGGCCCATATGGGCGGCTACCAGATGTGGCAGGAAGTGCGGCGGGACCTGGTCGGCCGGGCTGTCTACTTCGACACCTCCTACTGCCATGAGACCGACCTGGGGGATGAGGAGTTTGCCGAGATGGTGAGGGCGCACGGGGCAGATCGGGTCGTGTTTGGGACCGACTTCCCCTGGGCCCATCCCGGCAGGGACGTCGCGCGATTGATGCGAATCGGGTTGGAGCCGCGGGAGGTTGAGGCGATCGCCTGGGAGAACGCCCGGGATCTGCTCGGGCTGGGCCTGACCTAGGAGCCGGAGGCGAGGCGGAGGGAGGTGAGCTGCTGTGGCGGACTGTATTTTCTGCAAGATAGCCAGGGGCGAGATAGCGTCAACCAAGGTCCACGAGGATGAGCTTGTGGTAGCTTTTCGTGACATCAACCCACAGGCACCGACGCACGTTGTTCTCATTCCGCGAAGGCATGTCGCTTCGTTGGACGCGCTGGTCCAAGCGGATGATGCGATCATCGGACATTTGGTGAGGACGGCGGCCGAGATTGCTCAGAAAGAGCGCATTGCGGGCTTGGGGTACCGGCTGGTGTCAAACTGCGGCCCGGCTGCGGGGCAATCGGTGGAACACGTGCACTTTCACCTGCTCGGGGGACGATCCATGAGGTGGCCGCCTGGATAGGGGACGCGCACAGCGGGGGCGGGAGGTCGTTTGACAACGCCCTAGGCGAGTTGGTATAATCCCTGCGGGCTGCGGGCGCAGAGTGTGCGCGCCTCGGCCGGCTTTGCCAGCACCACCGAAGACGCTTGGGGTTGATTGGGACTCTCCACGCCCGACGCAGTCTGGTGAAAGGAAGGGGGGAGAGTGCATATGGCTATTCATATTCGCGACAATGAGTCGTTGGAAAACGCGCTGCGCCGGTTCAAGCGGGAGTTGCACACGCACGGCGTGCTAGAGGCGGCTCGCCGCAAGGAGCGTTACGAGAAACCGAGCGACCGTCGGCGCCGGATGCAGGCAGCGGCGATCCGGCGGGCGCGGAGAGCTGCCCGCCGCCGCGGCGAGCGGTGATAGGAAGCGTGATAGACGCGGCCAGGTCGCTGGCGGCGACTTCAGTCAAGCCCCTGGAAGGCCGCCCTCTCCTGTGGAGTCGGGCGGCCTCGGTTTAGCGTGGCCCTCGGGAAAGCCAGGCGCCTTCGTGGACGAAGTCTCAGAAAGCAAAGTTGTCGTTGCAGATAGCGACGAGGCGGTTGCGCTCGCAGGCACCCGGGACGAGAACCTCCGACTTATCGAGCGAGCGGTTGGGGCGCGCATCGGAGCGCGCGGCAACGAGATCCGCGTCACCGGGACGAGAGAGCAAGTAGGGCGAGCGACGGAGTTGCTGGGGGAGCTGGTGAAGCTGGTGCGCCTGGGGCACCCGATAACCCCGGGGGAGGTGGAGTACGCCGCCCGGATGGTCGGCGGGGGGCAGGCGGAGGCGGCGGACGCGGTCTTCTCGGAGGTGGTGCTGGTGAGCGACCGCGGGAAGCCGGTCAAGCCTCACACCCACACTCAGCGGGAGTACATAAGGGCGATCGCGCGCGTCGACCTGACCCTCGCCATCGGCCCGGCGGGGACGGGGAAGACCTATTTGGCGATGGCGATGGCGGTGAACGCGCTGCGGGAGGGTCGGGCCTCGCGCCTCATCCTGACGCGCCCGGCGCTGGAGGCGGGGGAGCGGCTGGGGTTTCTGCCCGGCGATATCCAGGCGAAGGTTGACCCTTACCTGCGCCCCCTTTTCGACGCGCTGTACGATATGATGGATCTGGAGAAGGCGCAGCGGTTGATCCACCAGGGGGTGATCGAGGTGGCTCCGCTGGCGTTCATGCGGGGTCGCACTCTGAACGATTCCTTCGTGATACTCGACGAGGCGCAGAACACCACACCGGAGCAGATGAAGATGTTCCTGACGCGCTTCGGGTTCGGGTCGAAGGCGGTGGTGACGGGCGACATCACGCAGACCGACCTTCCGCGCGGGCAGGTGTCCGGGCTGAACCAGGTGAGGGAAGTGCTGCCGGGGATACCGGGGATAGCGTTCGTCTACTTCTCCGACCAGGATGTGGTTCGGCACGAACTCGTGCAGCGGATCATCCAGGCGTACGAGCAGCACGAGGCGAGGAACACCGGTGGGAGACAATGAAACGACTGCGCGCCGCTCGGCCTAGGAATGGCGAGCAGGCTAACCGGTGGCGGCACTGGCCGACTGCGATCCGCGCGGGCATCGGGGTGCTCACGTGGGCGACGCTGTGTCTCATTCTCCTGGGGTACAACCTCTTTCCCGGACGTGTGTCGCTGCGGGTGGGGGAGCCGAGCCCGACGCTGGTGCGGGCAAAACGCATGGCGCAGTATGTAGACCGGGAGGAGACCGAGCGGCTGCGTGAGGAGGCGGCGGCGCGGGTTTCGACCGAGTACAGCCCATTGCCTTTCGCGCGGGCGGACGCGGAGAAACGCGTGACGCAGGACTTCGCGGCACTCAAGGAAGCCAGGGCGGAAGGAGTGGCGGGCGTTCGCAAGCGGCTGAGCTGGTTGCCCGCGGAATCCGCGGGGTGGGCCGCGAGCGCCGGCGATGCGGAGCTCTCACGGCTGGAGGGGAGAGCGCGGACGATCGTGCGACAGACGATGTCAAAGGAGATCCGGGAAGGAACGGCCGATCTGCGGGCGGCGCGAGAGGAAGCGGGGGCGGCCGCGCGCCGAGAGCATGAGCCAGCGAAGGCCGGCCTGCTGGCGGCGGTGGTGAGGCGGGAGGTGGCGCCGACCAAGCGGTATGACGAAGAGGCGCTGAAGGCGGCGAAGGAGGAGGCGAGGCAGCGGGTGCAGGAGGTCGTCCGCACGATCGAGGCGGATCACGCGGTGGTCTTCCCGGGGGAGCGGGTGACGCGGGAGCACCTCGTGATGCTGGAGGCGCTGGGGTTGACCAGCCCGCGGTTGGACTATCGGCGGCTTGTCTCCACTCTGCTGATCGTTGGCCTGATCGTGCTGCTGCTGGGACTGCAGACCCGGCACTGGGCTCCCTCCGTCTACGCGCAGCCGAAGCTGCTGCTCTTGCTGGCCCTGCTGGCGGCGGTTTCGCTGTTCGTGGTCAATCTGCTGATGCTGGCGCTGCCGAATGTCTGGATGCTCATCGTGCCGTCGGTGGCGCTGATGGCGGCGGCGCTGCTGGCAGACACAATTGCCATGGCGCTGGCGCTCGCCTTGAGCCTGCTGGTGGGGCTAATGGCCAACGCGGGGCTGCCGGCGACACTGCTGTCGCTGGGGAGCGCCGTCACCGCGCTGGCGTTCGCCTCTCAGCTATGGCCCATGTCGCGTCTGCGCGTCGTGGTGGGCGCGGTGGCGGCGGTGAACCTGGTGCTGGTCGTGGCCGTGGGGCTGCTGCAAGGGGCGCAGGCGATGACCATCGCCAAGCACGCCGTGCTGGCCGGGGCGCTCTACGCGCCGGGCGCGGCGGCGCTGGCCTTGGGCGGCATCTACATGCTCCAGCGGCCGTTCGGGATCACGACTCATCTGAGCCTGCTCGAGCTGTCGAACCCCCAGATGCCCCTGCTCAGGCAACTCCAGGCGGAAGCGCCGGGGACCTACCACCACTCGATGATGGTAGCGGGGCTGGCCGAAGCCGCCGCCGAAGCGGTGGGGGCGGACGCGCTGCTGACACGCGTGGGCGCGCTGTACCACGACATCGGGAAGCTGAACCGGCCGGCGTTCTTCGTGGAGAACCAGGGGCTGCTCGGGGTGGAGAACCTGCACGACAAGCTCTCCTCCTCCCTCTCGGGCCTCATCATAATCGCACATGTGAAAGACGGCGTGGAGCTGGCGCGCAAGCACCGGCTGCCACCGGCCGTGGTGAGCATCGTCGGGGAGCACCACGGCGCCACGACGATGAGCTACTTCTACCACCAGGCGCTTACCGGGTCTCGGCCGGAGGATGTCTCGGAGCAGCAGTTCCGCTACCCGGGGCCGCTGCCAAGCAGCAAAGAGGCGGCGCTGGTGATGCTGGCGGACGGTGTGCATGCGGCGGCGAAGTCTATCTCGGAGCCGACGGCACAGCGAGTGCAGCAGATGGTAAGGGAGATGGTGCGGGAGAGGGTGATGGGCGGGCAACTGGCGCAGTGCGAGCTGACGTTCCGGGAGATTACGACGGCGGAGGCGGTGATGGCGAAGGTGCTGACGGCCTCGCTGTGCAGAGACAGGATCGCCTACCCGGAGCCGGTGCAGACGGGATAGAGCTGTCGGGGGATGTCGCCTCAGGTGACCGTGACCGTAGCCAACAGACAGAAACGACGGATTCGGCGGAGGTGGCTGGAACGCCTTGCGGAAGCCATCATGGCGGCGGAGGGATGTCACCCGGAGGCGGAACTCAGCATCGTGATCGGTGATGACGAATGGATCCAGGAGCTAAACCGCAAGTATCGCAAGAAGGACAGGCCGACGGATGTGCTGGCGTTCCCGCAGGACACGGGGCCGGCGGGGGCAGGGCCGCTGCTGGGGGATGTGGCGGTCTCGGCGGAGACCGCGGCGCGGCAGGCGGAGGAGGTGGGGCACAGCTTGGAGGACGAGCTGGCGCTGCTGGTGACACATGGGATCCTACACCTGACGGGATGGACCGACGAGACGGCGGCGAAGCGACGGCGGATGATGCAGAGGGCCCAGGCGCTGCTGGAGAAGGTGAGGCAGGGCTGGTAAAGGGCAACAACAGGGGGCTGCTGGACAGCGTGCGGAACGCGGTGGATGGGCTGCTGCACGTGCTGCAGCAGGACTGGCACATGCGGCTCATCTGCCTGGTGGGCGCGGTCATGATGCTCGTGAGCGCCATCCTGAGGGTCACGCGGGTGGACGTGCTGCTGCTGCTGGTGTCCATTGCCATAGTGGTGCTGGCGGAGACGATCAACCGGGGGATCGAGCTGGTGATTGACCTGGTTTCGCCGAGCTACCATCCAATGGCCAAGATGGCGAAGGATGTGGGCGGGGCGGCGGTGCTGGTGGCGGCGATCATGGGGAGCGTAATCGCGCTGGGGGTGTTTGTCAACACCGATACGCTGAGGGCGCTGCAGGGAATACCGACCAGGCCGGCGCCGCATTTTCTTCATATCGGTCTGGTGGGGGTGGTGACGGTGGTGGTGGCGATTATCCTTGGGAAGATCTGGGGGCGGCATGGGACCCTTACGAGGGGCGGACTGGTGAGCGCGCACAGCGCGCTGGCGTTCTTCTGCTTCGTGAGCATCTGGTTTCTGACGCCCGACGTCATCATCCGTTCGCTCGCCTTCGTGCTGGCGCTGCTGGTGGCGCAGAGCCGGGTGGATGCGGGGATACATACGGTGCGTGAGGTGGTCATCGGGACCGTGGTGGCGCTGGTGGTCGGGTTCATCCTCTACGGGATTCTCGCGCGGGCAGGTGGTTAGCATGTCCGTCGCCGACTTACGCCCCGTCTTCATCATCGCGCTGCTGCTGCTCACTTCGGGGCTGTTCTCGGCCGCCGAGATCAGCCTGATGGCGCTTGGCCGCCGGCGCGCCAGGAGAGCGGCAGGGCTCGCGGGGAAGATGGTCCAGAAGTTGCTGGCGAGGCCGGCGACGACACTGGGGGCGATCCTGATCACGATCACGGCCGTGAACTACAGCGCAGAGGCGATTGCCGCCAACTGGGTCATCACAGGACTGGGCCTGCCGGTGTGGGTCGCGATTGTGGCGATGTCGGTGCTGGTGCTGGTCTTCGCCGAGATGGTCCCCATATCTTATGCCGCGGCGAACCCGGAGCGGGTGGCAGGCGCGGTGATGGCGCCGGTGTGGCTGGCGACGACGGTGCTATCCGTGCCGGCGCGGGCGATTGGGTTTGTGGCGGAGGTACTCGCGCAGTTGCTGGGGGGCGGGCCGGCAAAGGAGGCGCCGATCACAGAGGGGGAGATACGCGCCATCGTTGATCTTCAGGCGGAGACGGGAGGCCTGGAGCAAGAAGAGAAGGTGATGATCCACCAGATCTTCGAGTTCGGGGACAAGGCGGCGCGCGAGGTAATGGTGCCTCGCACCGATATGGTGGCGATCCCGGCGAGGGCGACGGTGGCGGAGGCGGGCAGGGCGGCGACGGAACACCACATCTCGCGGCTGCCTGTCTACGGCGAGAGCCTCGATGACATCATCGGGATGGTGCACGCGAAGGACGTGATACCACTGTTGGTCAGGGGCGAGGGCGAGTCGGCGGTAACACAGGTGATGACTGAGCCGCTGCGGGTGCCCGAGACGAAGAAGCTGAGCGATCTGATCATCGAGTTCAGACGGAAGCGCCGGACGATGGCGATCGTGCTGGACGAGTATGGCGGAACGGCCGGGCTCGTTACGCTGGAGGACTTGCTGGAGGAGGTGGTCGGCGACATCTACGATGAATACGATGTGGTGCGACCGGCGGTGCAGCACATCGTAGGCGGTGCGGTCCTCCTGGACGGCCGCATGAGCATAGGCGAGGTATCCGAGGCGCTGGGGGTGGAGCTGCCGGAGGGAGATTACGATTCGCTGGCAGGGCTGCTGTACGCGCACCTTGGGGTGGTTCCGAAGCCGGGGGATGAGGTGACTCTGGGCGGGATCACCCTGATCGTGGAGGAGCTGGAGGGGCATCGGATCACGCGGGTGAGGGCCAAGGTCGAGCCGCGGGCCAAAGAGGAGACGGAGGGGGAGAAATGAGCGATTCGTCTCTGTTCTGGGCGGAACTGGCGAGGCTGCAGGGGCCGATCGCAGCGGTTGTCGTGTGCTGGGTGGTGCTGACCTTCAGCTCGCTGTCGGAGGCGGCGCTGGTGAGGATGGAGGTGGGGAGAGCGCGGCAGTTGGCGGAGGAGCGCGGGTGGGCGGCCAGGCGGTTGCTCGAACTGGTGGAGGGCAGGCAAGAGGTGCTGAGCACGTTGATCCTGCTGATCAATGTCTCAGTGATCGCGGCCTCGGCCTACACGACGGCGATCGCGATCAGGCTGTCGGGCGATGGGGGAAGGCAGATAGCCTGGGCGTCGCTGGGGATGATACTGTTCATCCTGGTCTTCTGCGAGGTGACGCCGAAAACCTATGGGGTTAGGCGGGCGGAGGCGGTAGGTCTGGCGGTGGCGCCGGCGCTGGCGGTATTGCACAGGCTGCTGCGGCCGGTGGGGAGGCTGCTGCACCTGATCGCGGTCGGGATGATAAGGCAGGTGGTGGCCCCGGTTTTCGGGGGCGAGGCGCTGGCGGGGCTGCCGCAGTATAGCGATCAAGAGATGATGGAGATGGTGGTGGAGGGAGAGGCGGAAGGTGGCATCGAGGAGGGAGAGCGGGAGATGATCGCGGGGGTGATCGAGTTCGCGGAGAAGGTGGCGCGGGAGCTGATGACGCCGCGGACCGATATCGTCTGGGTGCCGGGGGAGGCGTCGCTGGCGGAGGCGGCGCAGACCAGCGAGCGCACGGGGCATTCGCGGCTGCCGGTGTGCGAGGAGGATGTGGACCACGTGGTGGGCATTCTCTACATGAAGGATGTGCTCTCGGCCTTGGCCGAGGGCGGGCCGGAGCTGACCGCCGGTGAGATTGCGCGGAAGCCGGCGCCGCTGGTGCCGGAAAGCAAGAAGGTGGATGAAGTGCTGCAGCTCATGCAGAGAAAGCACCTGCACATGGCCATAGTGATAGACGAGTATGGGGGAACGGCGGGGCTGGTGACGATCGAGGATCTGCTGGAGGAGATCTTCGGTGAGATCAGGGACGAGCACGATTTCGAGGCGGAGCCTTTCAACCCCATTGATGAAAACGCCGCGGTGGTGGATGCGCGCGTGAGCGTGGGGGATTTCGAGGATCACTTCGAGGTGACGTTGCCGCAGGGGGAGTTCGACAGCGTGGGAGGGTTCATGCTGGACCGGCTGGGGCATCTGCCGGCGGTGGGAGAGTCGGTGGCGTGGAGGAACCTCGAGTTCACAGTCGAGGCGGTTTCTGAGAATCGCATTCAAAGGGTGCGGGTCGTGCGGCACCCGGAGGAGGCCTACGGTGAGGGCGAGGAAGAAGAAGCCGGATGAGTGGGAGAAGCTGGTAGCGGCCGCGCGGGGCGCCAGCGCGAAGGCTTACGCGCCATACTCGGAGTTGCGGGTTGGGGCGGCGCTGGAGGGGGAGGATGGGCGGGTGTATGTGGGGTGCAATGTTGAGAACTCGTCCTTCGGGCTGACGATATGTGCGGAGAGGGCGGCGGTGATGTGCGCGGTCGCGCAGGGCGAGCAGCAATTCCGTAGGCTGGCGATTTACACCACCGATGGGGGGCCGCTGTCGCCATGCGGCGCCTGCCGGCAGGTGCTGGCGGAGTTCTGCGACGGGCTGCTGATCGTCTCCGTCGGGAGGGGAGGGCTGAGACGGGAGCTCGAGTTGTCGGAGCTGCTGCCGCAGGCCTTCGGCTGGCCCGCAGGCGACGCTCGCCCCGCAGGCGACGCTCGCCCAGCAGGAGAAGCCTCGGGCGAGGAGGAAGTGTGACGGCCGAGGCTTACTGGGCTTCGGGATAGGAGCCGAGCACTCGGAGGATCAGGGTTTCCCGGCGCAGCTCTTCGAGGGTCTTCGACAGAGGCGGGTCCGCTTGATGGCCCTGGACATCCACGAAGAACATGTATTCCCACGGCGTCTGCTTGGTGGGATGGGATTGGATGAAGGTCATGTTGATCTCATGGAGGCTGAACACGCCAAGCGCGGAGTGCAGCGCGCCGGCCTTGTGGGGGACGGAGAAGAGCAGGGAGGTTTTGTCGGCGCCGGTCGGGGTGGCCGCGAGGTGACCGATCACCACGAAACGGGTGCGGTTATCGGCCAGGTCGTGGATCTTGTCGCGGAGGGCCGGCACGCCATGAAGCTCGCCGGCGAGGGCGGGGCCGACGGCGGCGGCCTCTGGCTCTTTGGCGGCGAGTTCGGCCGCGCGAGAGGTGCTGCCGACGGCGATGATCTCGACGCCCGGCAGGTTGGCCCGCAGCCAGATACGGCACTGGGGGAGGGCCTGCGGATGGGAGTACACGCGCTTGATTTCCTCGAGGCGGGTGGCGTGAGAGAGCAGATAGTGCTCGATGTCCACGTAGATCTCGGCGCAGATGCTGAGCTTGGACTCCACGAAGGCGTCGAGCGTCAGCGGGACGACGCCGGCGGTGGTGTTCTCGATGGGGACGACGCCGAGGTCGGCTTCCTTCTTCTCGACGGCGACGAAGACGTCGGCGATGGCATCGCAGGGCCGGAGGTCGGCCGTGGCGCCGAACTTGCGGCGGGCGGCGATGTGGGTGAAGGATCCGGCCGGGCCGTAGTAGGCGATGGTGAGCTGCTTCTCGAGCAGGCGGCTGATGGCGAAGATGGCGCCGTAGACCTCGTCTATTGCTTCGAGGGTGAGAGGTCCCTTGTTGATGGCGGCGAGCCGGTCGAGGACCTGGCGCTCGCGGGCCGGATCGAAGATCGGCCCCTGGGCCTTGTCTTTGAGCTGGCCGATGGCGACGGCCTGCTCGGCGCGGCGGTTGAGCAGCTCGAGGATCGCGGCGTCGAGGTCGTCTATCTCACGTCTGATATCATCTATACTCATATGGGCCCCCGGCGGTTGACGGCGAACCGAGAGAGTGGTGATTGCAGTAGTTTCTGCGGGGCGGCGGCCGCGCCCTTTAGCGGCCGCGCTAGGAGGCAGGCTTGACGCAGCAGCGGCCGGAGAACAGGGCTGGGGAGGCGGGCCCCGACGGGCGAGGGTCGCCTGCCGGGCTGTGGACCAAGTGCCCCCAGTGCGGGGAGATGCTCTATCAGCCCGAGCTGAAGGACGAGCTCTATGTCTGCCGGCATTGCAGGCACCATCGGCGGCTGTCGGCGCGGGAGCGGATCGCCATCACGGCCGATGACGGATCGTTCGAGGAGCAGGACGCCGAACTGCGGAGCAGCGACCCGCTTGGTTTCCCGGGCTACAGGGAGAAGCTGGAGGAGGACGAGGCGAGGACTGGACTGAGAGACACGCTGGTATGGGGCGAATGCACCGTAGACGGGATGCCGGCAGCGCTGGTGGTGATGGATTTCAGCTTCCGGGGCGGAAGCATGGGGGCGGTGGTCGGCGAGAAGCTCGCGCGGGCGGCCGATCGGGCGATAGCCAAGCGGATGCCGCTGCTGGTGTTCGCCTGCTCGGGCGGCGCGAGGATGCAGGAGGGAATCGTCTCGCTGCTGCAGATGGCGAAGACGACGGCGGTGGTGGGAGAGCTGAAGAGGCGGCGCATTCCCTATATCGTCGTCTATACGGATCCGACCACGGCCGGAGTGTTTGCGAGTTTCGCCTCGGTGGCGGACATAACGCTGGCGGAGTCGCAGGCGCTGGTGGGGTTCGCGGGGCCGCGGGTGATCGAGAAGGCGTTCAAGGTGAAGCTGCCGCCCGGCAGCCACACGGCTGAGTTCCAATACCAGCATGGGATGGTGGACATGGTCGTTGCGAGGAGGCAACTGCGCCCGCTGCTTGCAAGGATACTGCGGCTGGTATCGCCCCGGCGCGAGGAGGGGGTGGAGTGAGCCGGTGGCTTGGGTTTGACAGGCAACTGCGGGAGCTCGACGAAGATATCGGGAAGCTGGAGCGCTTGCTGGCTGCTCCGGGTATAAGCGAAGAGCGCAGGACGCAGGTAAGCGCCCAGATCGCCGACCTGCGGCAGCGGCAGGAGCGACTTACGCGGGAGGTATTCTCGCGCTTGAACGCCTGGGATAACGTGCTGCTGGCCCGACACGCCGATCGGCCTTACACGCTCGACTACGTGGCCGCGATCTTCGAGGATTTCGTGGAGCTGCATGGCGACCGGCGGTTCGGCGACGACCCGGCGATGGTGGCGGGGCTGGCGCTGCTGGAGGGGCAGCCGGTGGCGGTGGTCGGCCATCAGAAGGGGCGGGACGTCAAGGAGCGGCAGTTCCGCAACTTCGGCAGCGCGCGCCCGGAGGGCTATCGCAAGGCCGGGCGCGTGATGCAGTTGGCAGAGAAGTATGGCTTTCCCGTCATCAGCTTCATAGACACTCCCGCGGCCGAATCGCGATTGGAGGCGGAGGAGCGCGGCATCGCCAACGCCATCGCGGAGAACATGCTGCTGATGTCATCGCTGGAGACGCCGATCATCGCGATCATCATTGGCGAGGGCGGAAGCGGCGGCGCCATCGGTATCGCGGTGGCGGACACGGTGATGATGCTGGAGCACGCGATCTACTCGGTTATACCGCCCGAATCGTGCGCCGTCATTCTCGAAGCATTCGGGCGTGACCCAAGCCGGGGGCCGGAGGCAGCGGACGCGCTGCGGCTTTCCGCGAAGCGGACGCTGGAGCTGGGGGCCGTGGACGAGATCATACCGGAGCCGCTCGGCGGCGCCCACCGTGACCCGGCCGCCATCGCGCAGAGCGTAAAGGCCGCCATCACCAAGCATCTCGCACGCTTGCAAGCGACGCCAGTTGATGAGCTGGTAAGGGCAAGGTATGCAAAGCTGCGGGGGATCGGGCATTACGTGGAGGGGTAGGCTGACCCGTTAGGCAGGAGCTGCCCCTCGACCGCGCTCGGGGTCAACCGCTCCTTGCCCAACAGAGAAAATGGCGCTTCGGTGCTGAAGCATTCAGAACGAGGCGGGCCGCGTGAACCGACCTTCACGCGGCCCGCACATCTGGCGTACTGCTCTAGACGAGACTCAGGCTTCACGCTGATTGAGCTGCACTCATGTACCACGAACAGGCGGCCAAGTCCAACCGCGAAAACCCTATGTTTAGCCGCCGAAATCGCACATTGTGCCAGTGGGCCGACAAAGCGGCCAAGGGGAGACCACGTCTTCCAGGGTCATTGCGTTATCGCGGGCAGAGGCAGCCTGTGGGAGCCCGGTCCTCCGGGCGACTATCCCGCGAAATCGCCTCGGGGACGAGGCTCCCACTGGTTGATGCAATGACCCTGCACGTCTTCGTAGTGCGGACGTCGGCAGGACCTCCCGCGGGGCGCGGTAAAGTCAGTGGGCGAAAGGCTATATCCTCACTGAGCTATCGCGCTGAGCGGCGCTCTCAGGCCTGCCTGCGCCGGCCTGAGGCGGGTGGAGCCGGCCTACGGCGCGCTCCAGAGGACCTTGCCGTCCCTATCGCAGGTTCTCAGCCAAGGCCCCGTGTCGGGCGACACGCCGATGCCGGCACTAGCCTTGCTGTTCCTGTCGTAGAGGGCTAGCATCCGAACTCGCTCGCCAACGAGCGAAGCACATATCCGGCCAGTATCGTCACGCAGGTCAAGTGCGGGTCCTCCAAGTGCGTTAGCCTCCAAACTAGCGCGCTTCGTGCCGTTCTTGTCACACAGCGTCAGGGATGGAAGCCCATCCTTCGAGGAATCTAGCCCGAGGCTGATGCGGTGCCTGGCCGCAAATGCCTCGCGCATTCGTTCCGTCTCCTCTGTTGTCAGATTCTCGACGTCCTCTGGCACTACAGGACGTGCACCAATCTGGAAACTGAGACTGTCTGACCCTAGCAGACATTCTCGATTCTCCCCGTCGCTCAGACCGCCCTCCAGCTTGAGTAACGGGATGTTGAGCGTATAGCCAAAGTAGCACTCTTGATTCTCAGTGTTCTCCAGTGTGAGGAGGGGTGACCCGAGGACACCGCCGCTCAACCTGGCTAAGGAGTGCCCCTTTGCGCTCTGGCCGTGTAGCCTTAGCTCGCCCGAGTCGAACCCTACTCGTTCCGTCCTCAACTCAGCCACGATAGAACCACCCCTGCCAACCAGACTGAGGGATACCTCCTCATTTCCGTCGTAGGTGCGCACGATTCCCAATACAGCGCGAGTTCTGCCAAGGGAGTCCACTAGCTCAAACCGTTTAGCGCGCACCACCTCCTGCACCGGCACGGCCTTCGCTTTCGCGGCTGCGTAGGCTACCGCCGCGACCGTCACCACCAGACACACCGCCACAACAATAACAGCCGACTTGCTCCTCTGCATTCCCCTCGCTCCTTTGCGGCGCGTTCCACTCTGCGCCAACCTCATGCCGCGCGAGGCCTGCTTCGCCGGCGCTGTAAGTCTTCTCCATAGAACAGGCGTTCCCTTGTACGTTTGACTGGTGTAAGTCTCACTGCCCCTGGCGGGCGCTGCCGTGCTTCACCACCGCGTTAACCTGTAGGTGCCGTTGTCGATGTGCTCGTCACGCCGCCCGGAAGACAGTATCTAGTATTACTCCGTTATACTATATCATCCCGCGGGCGGCGGGGAAAGGGCTGGCCACAGACAATGCAGACGCCGGTCCAGGTGGCGAGAAGCTGCTGGAGCCAGCCCAGGACCTGGGGAAGGGTG
>Ga0315291_10006415_pt1 | contig 14605 bp, 13 predicted proteins | sample YL17G12_20_MG_FD_203070 | JGI IMG/M metagenome (GOLD analysis project Ga0315291, IMG submission 203070) | Sediment microbial communities from Yellowstone Lake, YNP, Wyoming, USA - YL17G12_20 | ecosystem: Environmental > Aquatic > Freshwater > Lake > Sediment | place: USA: Wyoming | collected...
ATTTCTGTGCTATTGCTATGGACATCAGCTCCGATATAATATGTTGTCATAGTGGGCTCCTTTCGTATAACCGTTATGGTCTAGCGAATTATACTTGAGGATGCCCTCTCTTTATATCTTCACAGAGGTCGCCCTTCGACTCTGCTCAGGGCTGGCAGAGAGCACAGAGGGACTTCACCGCAGGCGTTTGAAAAACGCCTTACAGGTCAGAGCCGAATCTGTCCTCGATACGAATCCACCACAGGCGGACAGGGTATCTGCGGTCAGCTTTTCGGCTTTGCCCCTCGGCTGGGTGTTACCAGCCGGCGGTGAAGTCATAGTTCAAGCATAGGAGCACGGGAGTATAGGTTGGCTGGGGATTTTTGCACAGAGAGATAAGTATATGCGTATATACTTATTGAGTGATTAAAGAATCATGGATTTGAGAATGAGGGGTTTGGTCGCCGAAGGCGGAGTTTTGAGTTTTTAGTGTTGAGTTTTGAGTTGGTCGCTGGTCGATAGTTGTTAGTTGGAGGAGCCGCCGGACGGCGGAATTTTTAGGTGCAGGTTGCCGTGGGAAAAAATAAATAAAAAGGGCAGGCAGGGGTCTAGTCCTTTTGATTAATCGAAAGGACTACGAGCATTTTATATGTAGAATTGTTTTTTAGTGAGGGATTTGAGAATTGAAAGACTGGGTCCCAGATAAAGACATTCTGGGATCTCCGCTGCGCTTCGGGGATTTGAGAAGGAGATTTTTGGTTGCGGGTTGACTAAGGCGCAGTGCTGCCGGAGGCCAACCGCCGAAGGCGGAGAGAATAGAAAATCGAGAATCGAAAGTTGAAAAACTACGCTGTGCTGCGGAGGGCACGAAGAGCTTATATTGCCACGAATCCCCGCTTACGGCTTGCGAGGACGGGAAAGCACAAAAACACAAAATAGTTTTGAGTTTTTAGTGTTGAGTTTTGAGTTGGTCGCTGGTCGATAGTTGTTAGTTGGAGGAGCCGCCGGACGGCGGAATTTTTAGGTGCAGGTTGCCGTGGGAAAAAATAAATAAAAAGGGCAGGCAGGGGTCTAGTCCTTTTGATTAATCGAAAGGACTACGAGCATTTTATATGTAGAATTGTTTTTTAGTGAGGGATTTGAGAATTGAAAGACTGGGTCCCAGATAAAGACATTCTGGGATCTCCGCTGCGCTTCGAGGATTTGAGAATGAGGGGTTTGATAGAGAGTGCTTTAGGAATCAAGATTTTTGAATGAAGGGAGGAGTAGATGGGTTGATGCTGGATTTCGCCCCGCCTACGGCGGGCAAGCAGCGGATAAATCACGCCTTCGGCGGACAATTCTTGCCTCCCCGCCTAAATCTTGCGAGGATAAATTTGAGTTGTTGAAACCCGGGCGGAATCGGGTAGAATTTATCCGCCGAAGCCCGAATGGCGAAGGCGGATTGGGAGACAAAAGAAATAATAATTATGGCCTGATGAAAAATAGGTGGATATCCCTATCAGTTTCGGGGTTTTACTGTTTCGCCAGATATTCATCAAATGTCGGGAAGTACTCAGGAACGATGCCTGTAATTTCTTTGATTTTATCGCAGACCTCAGGATTAGCATCGATATTGATAAGGGTTGGTTTTATTTTTCTATCAGTTATTGCTTTCTTGAAAAGCCATCGCAGATAATAATCAGACGGCGCGAACGAAACACCGAAGACGACAATTCTGTCGGAAATATTAAGTTCGCGGTAAGCTAAACTCCAAAGCAAACCCAGCTTTGGAAGTTTTTCAAAGGTCTTATACATCGTCGGTGGGACTATTACACTTGCAACAGGGGAGCCGCAAAGGTTACAAAGGTCTCCGAGCTTATTATGCGATGAATCACTTCCGAACCGGTTTGGGAAAAATCGCTGATGGTACCCGCACTCAGGATTTGGGCAATAAAACCAACCGATGGAACCGTGTAATTTTAGATAAAATCCAAGACTTGCTTTCTCGTGAGGCGGGGTCAAGCTTTCTCCGGTGTCGGTATATAATGTTACGCCAAGCAAATCATACATCCTGACCAATAAACAATCGGATTCGAGATATTTACCTCCGTTGCTTCTTGGTGATTTCATATATAGCGTGCTATCAACAACCAAATCATAATTGAGGGTTACGATTGAATCTGCCGAATTATTACCAGCTAATTCAGTGGCAATTATCTTTTCATGTAATGTGCACGGTTTGGTGGTGTCTATGTTTAACTTGGCCGTAATATATTTATCAAGTTCTATCTTCGATTCGTAAATGTACGGTTCCGGATGTCCCCCTAAGGCCCCGAATGTATCGGCGCTCAATTCGATTGTGGTAACCACCTCTTCAAGATCAAGCTTTTCTATAGGCAGGCCGGGAAATTTATTGTCGATAAATCGCTTGAGGTTCTGATATCCTTCACCCGTGAAATTTGCCCCCTTGAAAAATTCTTTCATCGTAGGAAGATGAAAATCAGAGGCCTTTGAAGCGCCGGCTCCAAGAAAATAAACTGTCTTTTGAATTGTATCTGGCATATATCGCCACAGATTCTACCCTCCTATACCTTCTTTTCAATAGATAAACCGCCACGTCCTCCGCGGTAAAATCTGCAATCTGAAATCCGCATCCCAAATCATCAATCATCAATCCGCCTCGCCTTCGGCGAGCAAGCGGGTAACCCCCGAAGTCAAGGACTTCGAGGGCTAAATATGCCGCTGGCAAGGCCAGCGGTATGGGTGTAGAATGTGCGTATGGCGAAGACACTTGGGTATATGGTGACATGGACCACATACGGGACATGGCTGCAAGGGGATACGCGAGGATGGATTCTCGATACTCGATTTACAATTTGCGATTTTCGATTTACGATTCAAAGTTCAATGCGGCGAAGTCGCCGAAGTGTTGTTTTGCGGCGTGGTTCTGCCTTCGCCAAGGCTTCCGACTTCGCTTGCGCTACGCCGGACAAGTCGGCGGACAGGCTCCAGCCTTATATCTTGAGAGAGATTTAAGTAGGCAAATTCGCCAAAATATTTCTTCGCAGCCGCATCATAAGCTTTGGCGGCATCGCGAGGGTCTCTAAAGTAACCCAGGTGTATCCTGCTGCCATTTGCGACGATTGAGGCGCGCCAGCGGTTTTTGCCTTTTGCGAAGGTGACGCCTTTTAGGCCGGCACGGGATTTTCGAGGGCGAGAATTGGCGGCGTTCTGGGCGACGGTCGCCAGGCGGAGATTGGCGTGGCGGTTGTCGAGGCCATCGGCATTGATGTGGTCAATGACGAGGCCAGCAGGGACATCAGGTATCAGCTGGCGGTGCATAAGGATGCGGGAGAATTTACCATTCGTCTTGCGAACGGAACGTTCGGCATAGAGGGTGTGTTTGCCTTTTGATTTGCAGATACGCCAATTGTATTTTGCGAGGTCATCATAATCGGCGGGGTCAACGATGGCGAAAAAGCCCTGCGTAAGAGGAATTCTGCGGAAGGCATAGCCGTAGCGGAGCCGACGATAGAGGAGAACGAGCCAAAGCGATATGCGTTCGAGCCAAGAAGGAACTTTTAGTTTGATGACAAGTTCGATGGGACACCGCTGCCGACGATGGACGATAGACGATAGACGATGGACGACGGACGACCGCAGAAGGCCAAAAACAGCAACCCTCCATAAATGGCGTGAACCTGCGCGAATTTGACGAAATTTGCGATGTTTTTGGACTGTCTGATGAGCGCAAGTGACGGTGCGGACGGGAGTAAAAAAAATTATGCATTTTTCGATTTTTGTTTAGAGACCCTTGCGCATTTGATCACATTCTGAGGGTTATGAGAGGCAGGTGCCGGGGCTAATCGCCTGTCGGCTTGACATATATGTGATGCTGCGTCATATTACCATCCTGTCGTTGGCTCGACTTTACAGGGACTAATGATTGGAGATTATTTATGATTAAGAATGTAGTTTTGGCGATTTTGCTTTTCGTTTCCATCGGCTCTGCTGCCCCTATTTCTGCTTTCGCAGAAGGCATTGGGGCGAAGGTCGTTGTCCATCTCGATGTTAATGATGTTAATGACGTTCCGAAGCTGGTGGAATGGGGAAAGACGGCGAAGACGCTCATCGAGGAATGGCACCAGAGGACGGCAAATCTCATTCCAACAAAGGGGTTTGATGTGCCTGCAGAGGTCTGGCTGAAAATACGTAAATCAGAGCGGGGCATCGCTGGAACCTCCGGCGGACGCATCACGGTTTCTTCCGGCTGGATAGAAAAACACCCTGACGATATCGGGTGCGTCTATCATGAGATGGTGCATGTAATACAGGATTACAAGGGAGGCGGTACCGGCTGGCTGGTCGAAGGGATTGCCGATTACCTCCGCTGGGCGATTTATGAGGGAAAGCCGCAGGACTGGTTCCCATTCAACGAGAAGCCCCAGGGCTATAAGGACAGCTACCGGGTGGCGGGCGGGTTTTTCCTGTGGCTGGAATCCGACCCCTGCCCCGGAATAGTGAACAAACTCAATACCGCCATAAGGAGACGCACCTACACAGATGAAAGCTTTTTTGAGAAAGAGACAGGGCGCACGCTCGATACACTTTGGGCGGACTACATAAAAGACAGAAAGAAGACCTGACCGATGGTTGCTTTTTCTTTTTAACCGCAGAGAACGCAGAGGAAAATCAAAGGTCAAAACGCAAAGATTAAAACTGCAAAGCAAAATGCAAAAAGGCAGAATACACGGTCGGGCCCGCCACAACTTCTTTGGTCTGCCAAACAACGGCGAACTGCGCTCAGGACGGATTGCAGGGCTGAAGGTTGAAGTATCCCTGTGTGGTTATTCGGTAATTTTGTAAACCAGGTCGCCACCACGGACGCGGTCGGAGACTTTTATGCCGATCGAGTCGCCTGCTTTTGCCGCCGTAACATTTACATTTTTAATCTGCATTGAGTCAACCGTCAGCTCGAGGGCGGTAGTGTGGCCTTTGATTCGGATTTTATCGCCGACATTCAGGGGGGCGGTCAGCTCGATGCCTGCAACAACGGGACGCGCAAAGAAGTCCGAAACCTTTCCAATAATCTCCTCAGTCATTTTTTTAATCTCTTCAGTCATTTTGTGCCTCCTTTCAACCTGACCGATTTGTGAAACAAACAGACGTTATTTTAACGCGGATAACTTTTTACGCAAGGGGCAATGTTTATAAGTTTTTTTGTTGAATGAAGTTGACCGGTTGGTTATAATAAAGTCAATAATCTTTACATTATGGAACCTAAACGATGGGAGTGTTAGATTTAAGAAAAATCATAGCCAGCGTTGCTGATGAATTCAAGGTCAGGACTGTCTGGATGTTTGGGTCTGCGCTAGAGGACGAAGAGCGGGCGACAGATATAGACCTGGCGGTTGAGGGATTAGCCCCCGAAAAATTCTTTGACTTCTATGGGCGTCTTTTCTTTGAGCTTCCCAAGCCGGTTGACCTTGTTGACCTTTCACAGAACCCGCCCATAGCCGCGATTATACGCGAAAAAGGAGTTCGCATCTATGAGCGCGGAAAGTGATTAGGTATCAGAAGCCAAAAACGTCCTGCAGACCGCAAAATTGATAGAAGGGCTGCTCGAAAAAAAAGAGCTCACAAAATACGAAGTAATCGCACTCGGGAAACTATTGCAGGATGCCTATACGGGTCTTGAGCGCATCTTGCGAACTCTTCTGGAAAATAGAGGCATCATAACGAAAAAGACCGAAAGCTGGCATAGAGAATTATTGCTCACAGCAAAAGAGCAATCTCTTATCTCGCAGGGCGAATTCGAGACCTTCCGCGACCTGCTTTTATTCAGACACATGGAAATCCACGGTTACGGGTTTATGCTTGATGAAAAGCGCCTCCGCCAACTCGCTCAACGCACCCCCGCACTTTGCCGAGACTTTTTAGAAAAGATTATCTAATGTAAACCATTACTGTGGGCTTAACTGTTCTTGAATTAAAAAGCCCTGTGTTTTTGCGAAGGGCTTTTTTTGTGCGCGGATATTTGTTATACCGGCCCTGTCACAGGACAAATGGTCGGCCATAGGGTTCTGCACGCCCGAGGAGGTACACTATGACCGTGTCGAACTGCTGTGCCAACATCGCCAAGCCGCTTTACACACTAATTTCCAAAGGGAACGGTCTCATTTTGTTTGACAAATACCGGCGTTGATGAGATGCTGTTTATACAGCAAAGACTTGCTGTGTTTGGGATTTGTGCAGAAACTATATATTCAGTAGCTCGGCAAAGGAGAACCACATGAGAAAAATAGCGGCTGTAGTCAACACCCTGTCAGCAGTTTCCCTGCTCATAGTAATCGGTTGTGCGCAGCAGCACGTTTCGACGGGTCCTGCCGGGTGGCAGGAACAGTTTGACATATCCAACAAAACTCTGGTCCCGACGGGCAGGAACCAATACTTCATCCTGGAACCGGGATTTCAGCTCGTCCTGGAGGGGAAAGACGAGAAAGTTGCTATCACCGTACTTGACGAAACGGTGGAGGTAGCCGGTGTCACAACACGCGTGGTCGAAGAAAGAGAGTGGAAGAAAGGGGAACTTGCAGAGGTTTCAAGAAACTTCTTCGCAATCTCCAAGGAAACCAGGGACGTATTCTACTTTGGTGAGGACGTTGACGTTTACAAAAATGGCAAGGTTGTTCAGCACAGTGGTGCATGGCGAGCCGGCAGGAATAATGCAAAGCCCGGCATGATGATACCGGGCCGGCCTTCCGTTGGCATAAAGTACTACCAGGAGGTCGCCCCGCATGTGGCCATGGACAGGGCCGAGGTGGTCAGCGTCACGGAGACGCTGAAGACCCCTGCAGGTAATTTTTCCGGCTGCCTGAAGACCCAGGAGACTACACCACTCGACCCCGGTGAGAAGGGACACAAGACCTACGCTCCCGGGATTGGCCTGATCCAGGACGAAGACCTGCTTCTGACCAAACACGGATTCGTTACCAGGTAGAGCTGCAACACCTGCCTGACCAATCGCCGGAGGATATCGGCGCATAGGCGAGCCGATACCCTCATCGTGGTCGTCAGCTCAAGTGACTCCGCATCTTTCCTTGACACTCTCGATGGAGAACCGTAGAATTTCTGTCTGAAAAACGATAACTTACCGTAGTGAGGCAGAATATGCAGGCAAGGTTGGGATTTCTCGGCGCGGCCCAGAACGTTACAGGCTCCTGTCACCTGCTCGAATCCAACGGGACAAGGATTCTGGTGGATTGCGGCCTTTACCAGGAAAGACAATTCAAGATGCGGAACTGGGACCCATTCCCTGTTCCGCCCGACAGTATCGACGCCGTCCTTCTGACGCACGCGCATCTCGACCACTGCGGCCTGCTGCCGAAGCTGGTCCGCGAGGGTTTCAAAGGCAGGGTATATTGCACCGATGCCACCGCGGAGATTGCGCGAATCATACTTTTGGATTCGGCCAAGTTGCAGGAAGAGGACGCCGAGTTCAAACGCAAAAGACATAAGCGCGAAGGCCGCAAAGGGCCATATCCTGAAGTGCCGCTCTATACCGCCGCCGATGCCGATACGTGCTGCCCTTTTTTTTCGCCGGTAAAATACAAGCAGCCCATCCGGATTGGAGATGCCCTCGAAGCGACCTTCTACGATGCAGGCCACATCCTCGGCTCCTCGATAATAAAGGTCAGGGTCGGTTTGAACGGCAGGGAGCGGACCATTTTGTTCTCCGGCGATATCGGCAGACCCAACAGACCCATCATCCGCGACCCGACTCTGTTCGATGAGGCAGACTATGTCCTGATTGAATCCACTTACGGCGACAGAATCCATCAGGGTCTCGAATACACCAAGAAAATGATTGCCGATGTTGTGAACTCGACCATCAAGGCCGGCGGCAATATCATTGTCCCGAGTTTCGCACTCGAACGCTCACAGGATATTTTGTATTATATAAACGAGCTGCTGCTCGAAGATGCGATTCCGCACCTGATGGTTTTATTGGACAGCCCTATGGCTGCGAGCATCACAAAGGTTTTCCAGCATCACCCGGAACTCTTTGACGAAGAAATGACCGAGTTTTTGCGGCTTCACGAGTCGCCATTTAATTTTCCGGGCCTGAAAATGCTCGCGACCACACAAGAGTCCCAGGCGGTCAACAGGATAAAGGGCACGGTTATGGTCATAGCCGGCTCAGGTATGTGCACCGGCGGGCGAATAAAGCACCACCTCGCCAACAATATCGCACACCGTGAGAGCACGATAATGTTTGTCGGCTACCAGGCCATCGGCACGCTCGGCAGGCGAATCGTTAACGGCGAGAAAAAAGTCCGAATCCACGGCCAGGAATATCCCGTGAAGGCGCGGGTGGTTGAGATAACCGGTTTTTCCGCCCACGCCGACAGAGATGAGCTTTTCCAGTGGCTCAGCGTGATAAAAAAGCCTCCGCGTAAACTATTTGTCGTTCACGGTGAACCGGAAAGCGCACAGCATTTCGCCGCTTTTCTCAGGCAGAAAACCGGCTGGGACGTCACCGTCCCCGCTTACCAGGACCAGTTCATACTCGATTAGTTGCCTGCGAAAACACCTTAAAATCCCGCAGTTTGATAGGATTTTACTCTTGACTTTCAGTCGGCAAAACTGGTAACATTATAACTATAATACGACAATACGACCATAAACATAACGGGGACCCATTTTTTAAGGAGGCGGAAAATGAGAAATCATTCAATTCTTGGGGCGGTGATAATAGTTCTGTTGGTAGTTACCACCACAGAGGCCAAATATAGCGGCGGGACGGGCGAGCCAAACGACCCCTACCAAATCGCCACACCAGAAGACCTGAACGACATCGGCAATTATGAAGAAGACTGGGACAAAAACTTTATCCTCGTCAACGATGTCAACCTCGCTGAATACACCGGAACCCAGTTTAACATTATTGGGAAGTGGTTTGACTGGAACAACCATAATAATAAACCATTTACCGGCGTTTTTGACGGAAACGACCACAAGATTTGGAACTTCACGTGGAGTTCTACTGACGTAAACGGTATCGGCCTTTTTAGATACGTTGGCAGCGAAGGTCAAATAAAGAATGTCGGAATGGAAAATGTGGATGTCAACACCGTAAACGGAGTTCACGTTGGCAGCCTGGTGGGGATATCAAGTGACGGAATTATAACTAACTGCTATTTGACCGGCAGTGTTTTGGGATACTACAATATCGGTGGACTGGTGGGATATAACCGCGGCACTATCAGCAACTGCTATTTCAGGGGATCGGTCAGCGGAGGGGATGGTGTCGGCGGCCTGTGCGGCGAGAATCATTATGGTACGATTAGCGCCTGTTACGCCAGGGGCGCAGTAACCGGCGGGCATAATTCAAGGTATCTCGGTGGCCTGTGCGGGTACACTTATTATGTCACAATTAGCAATTGTTACGCCACGGGCAACGTAACCGGCGGGGATAATTCACAGTGTCTCGGCGGACTGTTCGGGGTGAATAATCATGGAGGGATCATCGACTGTTACGCCACGGGCAACGTAACTGGCGGGAATGGTTCGAGTAACGTCGGCGGCCTGTGCGGGAGGAATAGGTTTAGCACGATTGACGACTGTTTCGCCACGGGCACAGTAACCGGCGGGGTCAATTCAACTGATCTCGGCGGCCTGTGCGGGTCGAATGATACTTATGGCATGATTGGCAGTTGTTACGCCACGGGAAACGTAACCGGCGGGGATAATTCACAGTATCTCGGCGGCCTGTGCGGGATGAATACTTATTCCGGCGCGATCTGCGACTGCTATTCGACCGGCTCGGTCACCGGCGCAGCTAATGTCGGAGGCCTGGTGGGATGGAATAGCGGCACTATCTTCAACCCTGGGAAGATACACAACTGCTATTCTACGGGCAACGTAACCGGCGGGAATGGTTCAGGTGACGTCGGCGGGTTGGTGGGAGGGGGAGATAACTTCGAGGGCGCTATCACCAGCAGTTTCTGGGATGTGAACACCTCCGGCTGTCCAACAAGCGCCGGCGGGACAGGCAAGACAACAGCGGAAATGAAGACAGCAAAAACATATTTCGGTTGGAATGGATGCGGCGAGATAATCTGGACGATTGATGAGGGAAACGACTATCCACGACTAGCGTGGGAGGGTAAACCGGGCCAACCACTGCCGATGTTATCAAATTTTCTTGAAGGCAGCGGTATGGAAAATGACCCATATCAGGTTTCTACGGCTGAGCAACTTAATCTGATAGGGTTATTTCCCTGTGAATGGGATAAATATTACATCCTTGTAGCTGATATCAACCTCGCTGACTATTCCGGTACCCGCTTCAACATCATTGGAAGCGTAACAGGATTCACCGGTGTTTTTGACGGCAACGACCACAAAATCTGGAACTTCAAATGGAATTCTAATGGTATAGACGGTGTCGGCCTGTTTGGTTATGTCGGCAGCGGGGGCCAGATAAAGAATCTGGGCTTGGAAAATGTCGATGTGAACGCTGTAAACGGCGATTATGTCGGCGGCCTGGTGGGAGAGAACTACGGCTCTATCAGCAACTGCTATTCGACCGGGTCGGTCGGCGGCGCAGAAGATTATGTCGGCGGCCTGGTGGGAGATAACGGCGGGGCTATCAGCAACTGCTATTCGACAGGCTCTGTCAGCGGGACTTCTTATGTCGGTGGCCTGGTGGGCGAGAACGGTGGTGATGTGACCCACTGCTACAGCACCGGTGCAGTCAGTGGCGTCTATGAAGTCGGCGGGCTGGTGGGGTACAACTGGGGCAATGTGACCGGTTGCTACAGCACCGGTGCGGTCAACGGCGGTTCAGACGTCGGCGGGCTGGTGGGAGGTAACTACTACGGCAGTGTCTCCAACTGCTATTCGACCGGCTCGGTCAGCGGAACCGCCGATTTTGTCGGCGGCCTGGCGGGATATAACTACTACGCCACTGTCACCAACTGCTATTCGACCGGCAATGTTGACGCAAACGATTACGTAGGTGGTCTGGCAGGAAGAAATTACCAAGCTACTATAGCCAACTGCTACTCGACAGGTGTTGTTGACGGTAACGATTATACCGGTGGGTTCGTAGGAGATAATAATGAAGCAGTGGTAATAGAATGTTTCTGGGATACAGAAACATCCGGGATACTAATAAGTGCGGGCGGGACACCCAAAACTACCGCCGAAATGATGACAAAAAGCACGTTTACTAATACCGGCTGGGATTTTGTCGTTGAAACCATTAACGGTCCAAATGATATATGGCGGATGTGTCTGGACGGTGTGCAGTATCCATTACTTAGCTGGCAGTTTGCTCTAAAGGGTGATTTTACTTGCCCAGATGGTGTTGATATTCTGGATTTAACATTTCTCGTAGATAGATGGCTTGCTCAGTGTAATGAAACCAATAACTTCTGCAATTGCACCGACACAAATTATGACCAGCAAGTAGATTTCCGGGATTTTGCGATTCTTGCCTCGCACTGGCTGGAAGGGATGTAGAGAGTATCAGGGCATCAGGATATCAGGGGACAGGGGAGCAGGATAACAGGGAATCAGAAGTCAGAGGACGGAGGGCGGAAGACAAGGGACAGAAGATGGATGACGGGTGAGGGAGGATGGATGAGGGATGAACGACGCCCCCTTTCTGTCTTCGACAGAAGACAAGGGGGATGATTCACGAGCCACGAATCTGGTTGAGGATGTCCCAATATGCCCCGCGGGAACCTTTCTTAATTGCTTCTACGAGGTCAGTATTATCGTTGTAGTTGTGGTCGGTTGGGATGGAGTTATCTTCCGGTGTTTCCGGCATCGGCTCAAAGAACCTGTCATCGCCGTCAATCAAATCCCTCACAAGTTCCGCCGGTTGCGGCCCCAACGCCTGCGATATATAAAAAGTCGGCTGAAAAAAATCAACCAACCCAGCGTATTTTCGGCGGATATTCGGATTTGTTTCAAGCGGGCCTTCGCTTTGCACGATGTCGGCCATTTCCGTGCCGGGATAAATCCTCACCCCCAGCGGCGCACCGGCACAATCAGGGTCGATTCGCTTGATAAAATCGATTGTCTGTGCAACCGTTTGCGGTGTTTCGCCGGGGCCGCCCAACAATAAATCTATCATAACTTTTATGTTATTATCCCGGCACAACCGCACCGCCGATGCAAGGTCTTTTTGATGATGGGCCTGGCGGTAGGTCTTTAGCATCGATGGCGAGGCCGAGTCGCCCGTAAAATCAATACCGATACAGCCGGCCTTACTCATCGCTTTGGCAAGCTCATCATTAAAAGGCGTTACCGCCATATACGTGTACCATCGCAGGTGCTTGCCGAGTCCGCGGCGGACAAATTCCTCACAGACCGCATAAGCGTGACTCCGCGGGATGTTAAACTCGGAGTCGCACAAATGCAGCACATCTATTCCCTGAGCTAAAAGCGTTTGAGCTTCCTCGGCTGCTTCTGCGGGCTGACGCATTCTAATCATCGTGCCTTTAGACAATCTGTCGGCGCAATAAATGCAGCGCCGGCTGCACCCGCGTTTGGTCTCGATTCCACCCTGGCCTCCTTTTTTGAAGTAGGCGAGGTTGTCAATCGCATCACGACTTGTAGGAAGTGACAATGGCACAGGCCAGGCCGGTCGATTACCGCGAATGGTTCCATTGGCGCGCCAAATCAAACCATCCACTTGCTCGAATTGCCCTGCCTTCTGTAATTCATTAAAAAGTGCAACTATTGCCTGTTCGCCATCGCCTTGTATTCCAAAATCTGCGCCGGTGTATTCGACAATCTGCCGAGCAAAAATCGAAAATCCCACACCGCCGAGAACAATTGGTGCATCGGTCATACTTTTTATTGTGCGGACTGTTTCGGCAAGCTGCGGAACAAACCACGTTGCGCTCGGCCAGAAACAGTCATCCACGTTGCGAAACGAAATCCCCACCAATTGCGGATTGTGATTTGCGAAATAATCCTGAAGAGTTTTCAGCGAGTCATCAGCCAGACACAGGTCAACTATGTCAACCTCGATACCGGCCCTTTTGGCGGCGCCCGCGATGTAGTCCAGGCCAATCGGCCCAACGGTCGGCGCCATCCTGTTTGTGTTAATCAAAGTCAGCATTATAGTATGAAGTCCTGGAATTAAGAATTCAGAACACAGAATTCAGAATTACGAAGTAGTAATTGCACCGGATTTAGGTTGGTTGGCCTGCGGTTTTTTCTTTCGCCCTGAATACCAGCACAGCAGTATCCCAAGCTCGTAAAGCAGATACATCGGGATTGCCAGAGCGAACAGCGAAATCATGTCGCTGCCCGGAGTGGCGGCGGCGGCTATTATGACAATAGCCAGGAAGACATATTTTCTTACTCTGCGAAGCGTCTGGACCGAAACCAGCCCGGTTTTATTGAGAAAGAAAATCGCTATCGGGGTCTGAAAGGCAAGACCGAAGACCAGCATCATTATGCCTATAAACGACACGTAATTCGTGAATGTAAAATTAGAAGCGACGCCGAGGACTCTTTTGTTGAACATCACGAGAAATTGCAGCGTAAGCGGAGCGATTATAAAAACAAAAAATAGAGACCCCGTGATAAACAGCCCGGCTGAAAAAGGCGCGGCCATATAAACGTATCGCTTTTCATTCGGGTAAAGGCCGGCGGCGATGAACAGCCATACCTGATAAAAAATCCACGGCGAGGCAATGACCACGCCCCCAATCATTCCAATCTGCATATAGCTTAAAAAGCCGTCCGTCGGTGCTATGCTCTGCAGCCGTGCCTCCTGGCCCATCACATTGACATAGGGCATCTCAATGAATTTTATTATGAACTTGCCGAAGCAAAGACATACAATTAAGGCGAGAAACAGCCCCAATATCGCAAGGAGAAGCCGGGCGCGCAGTTCCTCCAAATGGTCGCCCAGACTCATAGTGTTGTAGCTAATAGGGTCCTCGTTCTTAGCGCTCTTACCCATTTTGAGAGATTAGGTGGAATCTCAAAAGCCCCGGAGTTTAGCGGTTTATGTTTTGGTGTCGATTTCGTCCACGCCGGATGCCTTCTTGGCCTCTTTCGCTACGTCGTCCTTGATATTCTTCACATCATTTGCGAACTCGTCTTTGGTTTCTTTGGCCTCATTGATGCCTTTCTTGAACTCTGTCAGGCTCTTGCCTACGCTGCGGGCGATGTCCGGCAGCCGTCTGCCGAATATCAGCAAAGCAATAACAAGGATGACTAACCATTCCCATCCCTGGGGTGTCCACGCCGCTAATGTATACACTGAATATTCAGTCATTTCTGTCTCCTTAAATTTCTATTTTGCAGGATTATACGCCGGTTCGGCTGCCTTGTCAACAAATACCGATATTTATAGTGAGTGAATATTTCTACTCGCGTTTACGAGCCTGTGTTCACTGCAACGATTTTTATATCGCAGTCGCGGTCTTTGCCAATGGCTATTGTCCTGCCGATTTTATCCACAGCGATGCTTTGTCCGCCATATACCCGGCCCATCCACGGCCCATGCGTGATTTGCCCGATGAGGTTGGTGCCGATTACCGCTGTTTTGGTTTTGCGGGCTGCTTTTCTGACTACCTTATGGAGTTCTTTGCCGTGCCCGGGCCAGTCG
>Ga0315291_10006417_pt1 | contig 14604 bp, 15 predicted proteins | sample YL17G12_20_MG_FD_203070 | JGI IMG/M metagenome (GOLD analysis project Ga0315291, IMG submission 203070) | Sediment microbial communities from Yellowstone Lake, YNP, Wyoming, USA - YL17G12_20 | ecosystem: Environmental > Aquatic > Freshwater > Lake > Sediment | place: USA: Wyoming | collected...
CAATCAGGGATAAGATTTTTGAACAACTGAAAGGTAAAGGTTTTTATACCAGCAATCCGGATAAAACAGTAAAGCATTACCGGACCATAGCCCTTATGGTGCTTGTTGTCGCCTTCTTCGCCATTGTATTTTTCCCTCTCAGCATATCGCTGGGTTCGTGCGCGGCTATTATTTTCGCATTTTCCAAATACATGCCGGCTAAGACACAAAAAGGGATGGATATATACGGCAAGATACTGGGGTTCGAGGAATTTCTCTTGCGTACGGACAAAGATAAGATTCAATTCCAGGAAAGCCGTAATATCTTTGAAAAGATGCTGCCTTACGCGATTTGCTTGGGGGTCTCCAGCCAATGGGCAAGGATTTTTGCCGATATTTACAAGGAGCCGCCTCATTGGTACGCGGCGGATTACCCTCACGGATTTACCTTAGATCATTTTGTTTATAATTTGAACAGGTCGGTTGCCTGCATGGGCTCTACGTTTACCTCGACGCCGCGCTCTGTTTCGTCGGGGGGAGGTTTTGGCGGCGGAGGGTCTTCGGGGGGAGGTTTTGGCGGCGGCGGAGGCAGCTCTTGGTAGGCGTATACATAAAGAATCATTCGCTGGCAGGCTTAGCCGAGATTAAGGTGAAATAGCCGCAGGCGCATGCGAACGCGCGCCGATATTGCTTAACCGGCCGAATACTAAAACTACCGTCCTGGTCCCTTAAGCGATACCCCGCCTGACTATCCTCAATGTTGCGATAATCACTCCCGCTTCGATGATTACCGTTGATATGGCCGCGCCTAAATAAGAAAAGCAATATATGAAGAAGAATATCAACGGTAAGCCCGCCAGCGCCGCAGTAACGTGCAGTTTTGAATAAAGGTCCGCCCTGCCGCCGACCAGCAGGAATTGTACCCTGAAGGCGTTAGCTCCGACGAAGAAAACCGCCGGGAGCAATAACCGCAAAGCCATAATCACTTCAGGATACGCCTTGCCGCAGATAATGCTTACGATGGGAGATGAGAAGTAGAAAACCAAGGGTAGGCTGATGATATATCCGAGGGTGGTCGTGTCCTGGATTTTATGCATTAACTTTATTGCCCGTTTTTTATTTTTTAAGAAGATTTTGTTCAAGCGCGGGTAGATTGCCTGTGACAATGAATCCAGGGGGAATGCCCGGATAAAAGCGGCGATCCTTTCGGCAATCGCGTAATATCCGGTGAGCGTATTATTGGTTAAAAGCCCTACCGCGAAAACGCGGGTAGTAGTATAGGCGTTAATCGCCACAATCGAAATAAAGATGCTCCACCCCGCCTTTAATTCCTTCTGGATATCCCCGTATGTTTGAAAGGAAAATTCCAGGCCGAACTTTCTGAAGGCGATATATAGGCCGGAAATTCCGGCGCCCATAAAGAAAAGAGAGGTAAGCAAGGGGACAAAGAGATAGTCGGCAGGGGCCCTGACGAGCGCGATGATGCTGATCGCGTAGATGAGGCCGCCGATAATATTGATACGGGAGATATAGGCCATTTTTTCTTTGCCCTGGAAAAACCAGACCGGGAATAAGGTATTGCCGATGACTGCCGGGAAGCTTAAGACGTAGACCAGCCAGTCCTGACTGAATTTGGGGACAAGGTGGACGACGGCAAGCAGGATGAGAAAACTTACCCCCGCCAGAAGGAGCTTTACCGTCATTACGGATGAGAAGATTGCGCAGACCTTTTTCTTGTTTGCCTGGCAGAGCGAAATCTTCCTGGTTGCGGATAAACTGAATCCGTAATCCGTCAGTATCATGAAATATTGCACAAAGGCCTGGGCAAAGGCGATTAAGCCGAATTTATCCGGCCCGATAGTCCTGACGAGGTACGGCAGGATAAGGAGGGGCAGGAGATAATTAATCCCCTGCAGGGAGGAAAGAGAAAGGAAGTTCTGTAAAACTACTTTTTTTTCCTTGGCGGTGATTATTTTCCGGCCCATCGTATTTTACTTAATTTACACGGTAAAACGGAATAAGTCAATGGTAAAAACGCTTGGGGACGGTTCTGACCAAGATTTTTCGTTGACAGAACCGTCCCCCAATTTACGTATTTATTTAAAAATTTTATTTGACAAAAAGGAAAAACATGCTATACTTTGAATCTGTAGTAAATAAGGGGATTAGAGGTCGTAAGCCGTAAGGTTTAGATAGCTAGCCTGACGGCTTTTTTTCTACCTGTCATTATTTACTATAATGTTGAAAGGAAGGAGGTAGTAAGTAATGGCAAAAGGAAGAGTAAAGTGGTTCAATAACCAAAAGGGTTATGGGTTTATTACTCCCGAGTCTGGTAGCGATGTATTCGTGCATCATAGCGCAATTCAAGGTGATGGATATAAGACGTTAGAGGAGGGCCAGGAAGTTGAGTTTGAGATCGAAAAAGGCCCCAAAGGCGAACAGGCGACAAAGGTAACGAAACTATAATCAAAAAAACTCAGGCCCGGCCTCTTTGTAAGAGGCTGGGCCTGTTTTTTAATGGAGGAGACAATTCATGCATACAGGTAAAATCAAGAAGTTGATCCGTGAAAGAGGATTCGGTTTTATCAGCGACAGCGACGGCAGAGAAATATTTTTTCACCAATCGAGCCTCATAGATGTCCAGTTTGACGCCCTGACCGAAGAGCAGCAGGTTTCATTCGAAGTTGAGCAATCGCCCAAAGGCCCTCGCGCAGTCAACGTACATCCCGCATAAACAGCCCGTAGCCCCCCGCTATGAAAATCGCTTTTATTGAGCCGGCTTCATCGGAGGCGAACGTGTACAGTAAATTACACATGCCCCTGCTGGGGCCGATTTATTTAGGCACCATTCTCAAAAGTCTCGGGCATACGGTTGCGGTTTATAACGAGGACGTCTTCAAGCCCGATTACTCTGAGCTTGACGCCGACATTATCGGTATTTCGATTTTAACCTCCACTGCCAAACGCGGATACGCGATAGCCGGGCAATTTCCCCGGGAAAAGGTTGTCATCGGCGGAGTCCACGCCAGCCTTTTGCCCGAGGAAGCCCTGCAATTTGCCAGGCAGGTAGTGGTTGGCGAAGCGGAAGGGGTAATTGCCGGCATCGTAGACGGTTCAATCAAAGAGCCGGTAGTATACGGCAAGCCAATCGAGAATTTAGATACCCTGCCGTTTCCCGACTTTTCACTGCTTAAGAGTCACGGGTGGTCTTCTTTTCTGACGCCTGTATCTACTTCGCGGGGATGCCCTTTTGACTGCACCTTTTGCTCGGTGACGAAAATGTTCGGCCGTAAATACCGTTTCCGCAGCGCCGAGAACGTAATCAGGGAATTATCGTTAAGGACCGCCCCGCGGTACTTTTTTTGCGACGATAATTTCGCCGCCCACCCGAAACGCACCCGTACATTATTGGAACTTATGATCAAGAACAAAATTAAGAGCTGGTCCTGCCAGGTGCGCTGCGACGTGACGCGAGACGAGGAGCTTTTAAGCCTTATGGCCAGGGCGGGATGCGCGGTGGTGTGCGTAGGGTTTGAATCCGTCAACAAGAAAACGCTCCGCGCCTTTCAGAAAAAACAAAGCATCGAAGATATCATTAACGCGATACGCTCCTTCCACAAAAAAAAGATTAAAATTCACGGCATGTTTGTGGTAGGCGGGGATGATGATAACGAAAGTACTGTATGGGATACCCTGCGGTTTGCCATAAAGCAGAAGATAGATACCCTCCAGATGTCTATTCTTACTCCTTTTCCCGGGACTAAGGTCTACGAAGACCTGCATAGGGAAAAGCGGATTTTCAGCGAAGACTGGGAACTCTACGACGGTCAGCACATCGTTTTCAAGCCGAAATTATTGTCCGCGCAGCAACTCCAGTTAAGCGTTTCCCAGGCATACCTTACATTTTATTCGCTTTCAAGGTCATTGGCGCTCTTCATGAAACTGCGCTTCAGAAACGCCCTCTTTCGTTTTATGGGCTACCGGATCGTAAAAATGTGGATGAAGCGTAATCACAGGATGCCCTGGCTGAAGATTAATTGATAGTTTCTCTATTTCATACCTGAATTTAAAGCCCGCAATTTCCGTTGCGGGCTTTTGAATTAAAAAGCCCGTTTGATGATAAGTAAGGCTTTTAATTATCCCGAGGATACCTTAATTAAAAAATTAAGGTTTGACGAGGGATAGCTAATGTTACAATAGAAGCATGCAATGCGATTCCGTCAAAAAATTTAAGCGGTTGATATGGGGCTATTACGCGAAACACGGACGGGATTTACCGTGGAGAAAGACGCGTAATCCTTATCGTATCCTGGTATCCGAAATCATGCTTCAGCAGACGCAGGTTTCCCGGGTGCTTGAGAAATACCCCTTATTTATCAAAAGGTTTCCGACGGTACAGTCCCTCGCGCGCGGGCGGCTTCGTGAAATCATTCGGGCCTGGCAGGGGTTGGGATACAACCGCAGGGCGCTTTTACTGAAACGCCTGGCGGAAAAAGTTGTTTCGCAGCATAAGGGGAAAATCCCCCGCATACGGGAAATTCTAAAGCGCTTACCCGGCGTCGGCGATACGACGTCAGGGGCGATATGCGCCTTCGCGTTTAACGAGCCGGAAGCGTTCATCGAGACAAATATCCGCAGCGTATTCATCCATCGTTTCTTTCAAGGCAAACGAAACATACATGATAACCATCTGGTCCCGTATATCGAGGAAACTATCGATAAAGAAAATCCGCGGGAATGGTATTATGCCTTGATGGACTACGGTGTCTATCTTAAGAATACCGTCCCTAATCCCGGCAGAAAGAGCACCCACTATAAAAAACAAAGTCCCTTCAAAGGTTCCAACCGTCAGATACGGGGCATGATTATTAAGGCATTGGTTGAAAGAAAACGCCTGACCGGACCCGGGCTTAACCGGCTTATCGGCTGCGACGCAAAAAGGTTAAAGGCCGCCATAGAGGCATTGCGTACGGAAGGCCTGATTTCAAAAAGAGGCAATTACATACAGTTCTGTTAAAATTGTTGAAGAATGAGCGATTCTCCTGTAAAATAATGGAACAGGGGAACGCGGATATCTTTAACTCTTGTATAAAACTTAAAAATAGTGTAAAATAAAGCAACAAGCGGGCAGTAGCTGATTGTGTAATCCGGGGGGGGTATAGCAGTTAAACCAGTAAAAAGAGGGGGTAGCGCATGGATACTCTGACTATTTTGTTAACCGGGCTTATTTTTTTACTTTACGGCGGCATCTGCGGGGTGGGTCTTATTTTTACCTTCGCGTTAAACCTCTATCATAAACTTGATGCCGTGCTGGATTTTAATATCATCCGGCCTAAAATCCTTACTCCCCTGGAAAGAAATGCCTATCTCATTGATGACTGGCTGATAAGCCATAACAAAGTTGTAGGCCCCCTTTTAACGCTGCTCGGACTTATTGATCTAAAGTTATCATTCAATATTATTAATCGACTCTAAATGCCGCTTTGCGCCTGTGGCTCAATTGGATAGAGCGACGGCCTACGGAGCCGAAGGTTGGAGGTTCGATTCCCCCCAGGCGCGTTAAAATATAAGGGGGAAGCGAACCTGAGGGGGTGTGGGGAGTTTCCCCCTCCCAGGGCGTATTAAGAAAAGGAGCGTCGAATGGAAAGCGATCAGGTATTTGCATATACGTTGAAATTACTCTTTCTCATTACCAGCCCTATTACGTTTATCGTTGGCGTATTCCTACTGTATGATGTTGAAACATACCTGAAATTAGAGAGGTTTCTTGCCAAAAGCTACGGCGCTTCCAAGAAAACATTCGTTCATCAACTTGAGAAAAACAGGGAGTCGCTGCAGTTATTTTTGCTTAAAAGGCGGCGGCTCATCGGATTTATCTGCTTGTTCAATTCTGTCTTGGCAATCTTTATCGTTATATTTTTGCTTAAAAGATAGCGCATGTATCATTAAGGCGGCATTATTGCGGTGACAAGAAGCCATGTTGCATTCATGCAAGAGGCCTTAAAAGAGGCCAGGCTTGCTTTCGCAGAAGATGAAGTTCCCGTAGGAGCGGTTGTTGTTCGCGAAGGTAAGGTAATCGCGCGCGGACATAACCAGGTTGAACGCCTCACCGACCCTACGGCGCATGCCGAGATGCTGGCGCTTACTGCCGCGACAAGTTTCGCGGACGCCAAGTGGTTAAGGGACGCTTCCTTGTATGTTACCGTTGAACCCTGCGCGATGTGCGCCGGCGCATTGGTACTCTCCCGCATTAAAAAAGTATATTTTGGCGCCCCCGACCCCAAAACAGGCGCCTGCGGTTCGGTCGTAAATATCGTTAACCATAAAAAACTAAATCACCGGATTAAGGTTGAAAAAGGCATATTGACAGAAGAGTGCGCTGCGCTGCTAAGTGAGTTTTTTAAGAAGAAGAGAGGACGCAGTAGGTCTTTCGCTACGCCTGCGGTGTAGCTTAGGACCAAATTTTCCATTGTTAAATCAAGGAAAATTTGGAGAGATGCCGGAGTGGTCGATCGGAGTTGCCTGCTAAGCAATTGGGCTGGGTAACTGGCCCCCTGGGTTCGAATCCCAGTCTCTCCGCCATTGCAACCAATTTGAACCTTTTTGCTCCTCATCTATTGGCAGGAGACCAGAAGAGCCACGCTGCAAAATTTTGGTAGTAGCCGATAACGGCGAAAAACCTCTTTTTTTGTACCGAAAAATTCCCCTGTCTCCGATGCTACTGGAAGAGACATGTCCGAAGGAGGAAGAATGGGCGGACTTTTACTTAAAAAAGGCCAGCGCATAGAGGTAAAATATTCGATCATAACAAACGGTTCGATCATAACCAATGGCCAGAATGGAGTCGATTCAATCCGGTGTCTCGATTAATTTACGTAAGAAATTATGAATAAAACAAGTTTACATAAAGACTTTTGGATGGCCGTTGATGTAAATACCGCGATATGATTTTGAATATTTTGAAGGGTTGATAGATTGCGAATAAAATACTTAACTCAATTTACTCAGTGTACAATTATCTTGACAGCGCTTACAATTTTTTTTATGGTGATTAGTAATTATGTAGTATAATTAAACGGCAGATATCGCTGGGCTAAAGCCCGGGGAGTAGATTCATTAACCTAATTTAAATCATGAATACACAAAATTTTAAAATTTTGGCTCCATTGACGTATTCAAGACATTGCGCCTCTGAAAAAAGCCGGGGCCGATGAGCTTTATTGCGGATATCTTACCGAAGATATAATGGAAAAATGGACATCTGCCTTCAATATTATAAATCGACGTGGCGAAGGCCAAAGTTTTGAAAACACAGAAGAGTTCGAAGCGGCTATGAAAGAGGCCCATTTGAAAAGAAACGGCATTGATCGAATTGTTTATCAACCAAAATTACCCTTCTAATTTATGAAGTACATGAAAGTAAAAGATGCAATAGAGCATATCTTGCTGTTTGGTAAAGAATATAAGGTTCGCACTATCACCGACTCTAAAAATATACTTATAATGATTAGGGATAAATTTGCCGAAAAGTGTGTAGTTGATTTATCCACTTTAGACTTAGCACCTTTTTTAAAAAGTAAATTAGGACTAAACGATAAGTTACTGAACGGATATTTACGAAGAACAAAATCTCTATGGAATAGTAACTATGATGCAAGATACGCGAGTAATCAAGTTGCTTCCTTGAAATGGGAGAGACATACGAATAACACCCTAAGGAATTTATTTAATAGCAGAAGATTTAACCCAAAGAGAGTTTTGGAGTTAGGATGTGGTTCGGGTAGAGATGCAATATTTATGGCCCAGAAGGGATGCGATGTGACAGCTGTTGATATTTCACCAATTGCTATTGAAATTGCTACGAAGCGAGCTGAGATGAAGGGGGTAAAATGTTCCTTTGTAGTGAATAATATTTTTGATTTAAAATTGAAGAAAAAAAGCTTTGATTTAATTCTAGATAATGGGTGTTTCCATCACGTACCTTTTTTACTCCACGGTAGCTATGTAAAAATGATCTTAGAGTTATTAATTGCTCGTGGATATTTTTATCTTTTATGTCACAATCCTAATCCCTATCCAATAAATTATCTTTCTTCATATCTTGGACCGACTCTAACAAAAACAGTGAATTATTTATTTAATGGTGTCGCCGAATCTTATTTTACAGAAAAGGAAATTCGTATGATTTTCTCGGACCGATTTAAAATTTGCAGAATTTCTACCGTCTACAATGACCAAAATAAACCCTTTGATTATTTAGAATGTTTAATGAAAAAATTTTGAAATAGATAATTTTTCTTAGGGCAAGTCCACTTGCGTTTTTCCATAGAATACGGCTCCTTTCCGGGTAGCCATATTCTAACTTAAAATACCCTTTTGTTAATAGGGGTCAGTATAATAATCTTTACATAGACTTCGGATGCAGTTCGAATTGGTTGCATCCGGGTCCGTAGTTTTTTTGCTTGTCGCAAAAAACTACGGCACTTGAGCAGCCCCGTGCTTCGCACGTTGTAATCCGCCAAACGATTATAGGGCGGATTAAGCGTTAAACTCCCCGACAAGAGGCGTAGCGAGCATAGTGCATTCCCCCAAATTTTTTCTTGAAAAATTTGGGGGATGTCGGAGCCTCTGGCTCCGACGCTACCACCACAAAAATTTTTCGGCGCTGCACCTTGGCTGCCAGAATGAAGCTTATAGGCAACTAATAGAAAGAGAATCTATGGAGAAAGAAAAATTTGAGATTGAAAACGAAATCTTGGATAAGTTAGCGGGGAAGGTTTTTCTGTTACAAGACCAGGCCAGCAAGCGCGAGGCCATGTTTCAGGTCTTTCTGGAGGTGTATAACTCGCCTAAATACCAGAAATTTATCAGGAAGTCCAGGGGCTTGGAACTGGAGAGTTTCTTTAACGAGTTTTTATCGTACGGTATTATCGAGGAGTTTTTAGCCGACCCGGACGTAGAAGATATCATGGTGAACTATCTTTTGCCGATTCAGGTCCACAAGACCGGGGCCGGGATGATCAGGACCGAAAAAAGATTTGCCAGTAAAGAGGAAATAGACCTGTTTATCAAAAAGCTCATCGTATTTTCCGGGAGGAAAGAGATTAAGAAGATCAATAATGTGGAGCTTGCAAATGTCAAAGGAAGGGTCAATATTGTCTCTTCGCCTTTCGGTCCGCAGATTACGATAACCCGCGCCAAGGAAAAGACGCTAAGTATTATCAGTCTGGTTAAAAACGGAAGCATTAACGCGGAACTGGCCGCGCAATTCTGGCTCTACGTTGAAGGGCTCGGCGTTAAACCGGCAAACATTATTATCTCCGGAGGCCCGGGGTCGGGCAAGACCACGCTTTTGAATGCGCTTTTTAGCTTTATGCCTTCCTCCGACCATATCGTCATCATAGAAGATACGCTTGAGCTGAATACCGATACCGAAGAGAACTGTGCGCGCCTGGAGAGCGACGAAGAAGTTACCCTGGCGGACCTGGTCAAAAATTCTTTGCGCATGCGTCCGGATAGAGTAGTCGTGGGCGAAGTAAGAGGCAAAGAAGCCCAGGATTTAATGACGGCGATGAACATCGGCAAATATTGCATGGGTACCTTGCATGCCTCAACCGCGCGGGAAACGATATTGCGCCTTCAGAACGAGCCCATGAATATCCCCGAGGTCCTGGTTAATCTGGTAGATGTGTTTGTGATTATGCGCCGTTACACGGTCAACGGAAAAATTAAGCGCGTGGTAGGAGAGTTGGTGGAGACAAGCGGGATGGAACAGAAGACAGTTCTCTTATCGACCTTGTGGACGTATGATTTAGCGACGAGTGCTTATCGCGAATCCGGCGTGACGAGTATTTTCCGGGACAAGCTCGCGCAGATAAGCGGCAAGACGCCGAAAGAACTCATTACGGAGATGAGGGTGCGCGTTAACATTATCAAGACGCTTGTTGAAAGAAATACCACTGATACGACAGTTGTTAGTGATTTTTGCCGTCGATACACCAGAAATGCCGATGCCGCGATCGCAAGCCTGGGTGTGACAAAAGAAGATTTGCTCTACCGCGGATAAAAAAGATACGCTTTTCGTTTCCCGAGATGTCTTATATCGTTTTTGCCTTAAAGTGGCGGCCGGATACATTCGAGACCGTCGTCGGCCAGGACCACATTGTCAATACCCTCAAGAGCGCCTTACAAAAAAACAGGCTCGCCCATGCCTATTTGTTTGCAGGCCCCCGGGGAGTGGGGAAGACCTCTACCGCCAGGATTCTCGCCAAAGCGCTTAATTGCAAAGAGGGCTCTACCGTTCATCCCTGCGGAAAATGTTCATCCTGCCTTGAAATAGCCCAGGGGAACAGTCTCGACGTCATTGAAATAGACGGTGCCTCAAATACCGGCGTTGATGAGATACGCAGCTTAAGAGAGAACGTTAAGTTCGCCCCTGCCTCAGGAAAATTCAAGATTTATATCATTGATGAAGTGCACATGCTTTCCCAGGGGGCTTTTAACGCCTTGCTTAAAACATTGGAAGAGCCGCCCGAATTCGTAAAATTCATCTTCGCCACCACTCACCCCGAAAAGATTCCCTCCACAGTGCTTTCGCGCTGCCAGCGTTTGAACTTTCGCAGGATTCCGCTCATGGAAATCATCGCGCAGCTGGATAAAATCGCCAAAAACGAAGAGATCGCCATCGACCAGGACGTCCTGCTTGCCATTGCGCGGAGCTGTGACGGCTCGTTAAGGGACGCGGAGTCGGTATTGGACCAGATGGTCTCTTTTTCCAAAGAGAAGGTTTCTTTGCAGGATGTTAATTCGGTGCTGGGGCTGGTTGAGCAGGATGCGCTTTTTGCGGTAACCGATACCATCATCCGCAAAGACCCGAAGGAAGCCCTGATGTTGCTCGGTCATATCATCGACGAAGGAAAAGATATCGGCGTGTTCCTTTCGAATTTGACGGAACATTTTCGCAACCTCATGATCGCGAAGGTCACCGGTGCCGACCCGACTTTAATCGATTTGCCCAAGGATATCTGCGACCGGCTTATGAGTCAGGCCCAGGCATTTGGTCTCGATGAGATATTTATTGCTTTTAATACGCTCGTCAACACCAGGGAGATGTCCAGGCGCCTGGAATCGATACGCATCCCCTTGGAAATCGCCCTGGTTAAATTAGGCCAAGGTAAGAAAACCTTAAACGCCCATCCTCACCCTGAACCGCTAAAGAACCCTCCTGCGGTAGAACCCCGGGCGCCTAAAGAAGCCCCGGTGGTAAAAGCCGCGGAGAAAGAAACGCCGCCTGATTCCGATAAAGCGCTTATCTCTATCGAGCAGGTGAAACAATTATGGCGCGCGGTCATCGAGTGTTTGGCAAAGATGAAAATATCCGCCGCCACGTATCTTAATCAAGGCGACCCTTTAAAGCTTGAGCGTGGTATTTTAACCATCGCTTTTCCCAAGGATTACTCTTTACATAAGGAATCCCTGGAGACAAAAGAAAACCGCGCGATGATAGAGCGCGCGCTTTCGGAAGTATTCCCCGCTACAGGGCTACGCGTTCATTTTATCCTGACGCAGGAATTAGCGCCGAAAGATAATCCCGATAACCCCATGGTAAGAACCGCGCTGGAGTTATTCGGCGGCAGGGTGATTGAAGAGGAATAATGGCAACGTATACGCAGTCGATAGAGAAATTAATCGATAAATTAATCAGGTTCCCCGGCGTGGGTAGGAGGAGCGCGGAGCGCATCATCACGTATATCCTCGGCGCCTCAAAAGATGAAATCAGGGGGCTTGCCGAGGCAATAATGAACGTCAAAGAAAACGTCCGTTTTTGCAAAACCTGCAATAACTTAAGCGAAGAGGAACTATGCACAATATGCCAGGACAGCCGGCGCAACAAAGAAATAGTCTGCGTGGTAGAAAAGCCCTCCGACGTTACCGCGATAGAGAAATCCGGTAATTTTCACGGCGTATACCATGTCCTTTTGGGAGCGATATCTCCCCTGGAAGGCAAAGGGCCGAGCGACCTTACCATTGACGGGCTTCTGGCGCGGATAAAACAGGACAACATCAAGGAAGTCATTATCGCCACCGATGCCGACACAGAGGGTGAAACCACCGCAACCTACCTTACCCAACTCATCAAACCTTCGGGCGTGGAAGTAAGCCGTATCGGTTTGGGCCTGCCGGTAGGCTCAAACCTGGAATACGCGGATTCATATACCCTTTCCAAGGCCCTGGAATCCCGCCGTCCGGTCTAGTTATGATAGCCATCGTCAATCTCTCCAAAAACTACGGAAAAAAAGTTCTCTTTGAGGACATTTCTTTAACCATCAACCGCAACGAGAAGATAGGCCTGATCGGCCCGAACGGGGCGGGAAAAAGCACGCTCTTCTCCCTGATATTGGGCGAGACAGAACCGTCGTCGGGGGAAGTCTCGGTCAATAAAAATACCTATATCGGTCACCTCCCCCAGGAAGCGTCGTTTCATTCTGAGCGGACGGTCTTATCGGAGTTGACCGAAGGCGACGAAAGGATAGCGCGCCTTAAGAAAGAAAAAGAATCTTTGGAAGAAAAAGGCAATGCCGGCTCCAAACTTTACGGCGAGATACTCCATGAGCTCGAAACCCTGGGATATTTTACGCTTGAGCATAAAGCAGAGAAGATTTTAATGGGGCTGGGTTTTAAAGAACGTGATTTCAAGCGCCCGATACGCGAGATGAGCGGCGGATGGCAGATGCGGGTCCTTTTGGCAAAGCTGCTTACCTTTCATTATGACCTTCTGCTGTTGGATGAGCCGACGAATTACCTTGATTTAAACGCAGCGCTGTGGCTTAAAGATTTCCTGGCAGGGTTCGAGGGCGCGTTTGTAATGATTTCTCACGACCGGGCCTTTTTAACCGAAGTTACCAATTACACGTTGATTCTCGAAAATGGTTCAATCGCCAAGGTTCACGGAAATTACGACCACTATGAACGGATAAAACAGGAAAGGCGTACGCATCTTGAAAAACAATTCAAGGAACAGGAGAAGAAGCGGCAACAACTGGAGCGTTTCGTAGAGCGCTTTCATGCCCAGCCGAATAAGGCCGCTTCGGTGCGCGCCAAGCGAAGAGTCCTCGAGCGCATGGAAGAGGAGGCGGTTGTCCTCCCGCCGGACCCCAGGGAGAGCATCCATAATTTTAAGTTTCCTTCTTCCGCCTCCAGCGGCTACCGCGTAATACAATTGGAGAAAATATCCAAATCCTACGGGGATATTCGCGTTTATCAGGACCTTGATTTTGAAATTATACGGGGCGAGAAGGCGGTTTTGGCAGGCGAAAACGGCGCGGGCAAATCAACGCTTCTGAAGATTCTCGCCGGAGTCATCGAAAGCGATAGCGGCAGCCGCATTGTCGGCCATAACGTGGATATCGGTTATTTTTCCCAGACCCGCATGGACGTGTTGAACCCCGAGAATACGGTATTACGGGAGGCGTATTGCGCGGCACCCGGCTACATGGGGGAGGAATCTATCCGGACTATCCTGGGTGCGTTTTTATTCACAGGTGACGATTCCGATAAAAAGGTTTCGGTTTTGTCGGGCGGAGAAAAGAGCCGGCTTATCCTGGCCAAGCTTCTGATTAACCCGCCGAATTTGCTTTTACTGGATGAGCCTACCACGCATCTGGATGTGGATGCGGTTGAGGCGCTGGTGAGGGCATTAAGAGATTACGCGGGCACAATCGTATTTATCAGCCACGATATTTATTTTGTGCGCTCGTTAGCCAATACGGTTTTCGAGGTCAAAGACGGATACATCCGGAAATTCCCCGGTGATTTTGAATATTATTTAGAAAAAAGAGGCTCGGTCAGCGAAACCGGCCCGCGGGCATCTACCCCGCGAGTCACACATCAGAAGGCAATCATTGATGAGGCAAAGCAGAAAGCCAAAGAGGAAGAGAAGCGGCGCAGGGAAGAGGAGAAGAAGCGCAAAGCCCTTAACGCCGCTGTCCGCGAGAAGATTAATAAGATAGAGGGGATTATCGAACGCCTTCGCCTGGAAAGCTACGCCAAAGCGCGCGCATTATCCAACCCGCGGTTCTACCAGGATGAAGATAAGGCCAGGGAATACGGCCGCAGGCTTAAAGATATAGAAAAAGAGACTCAGAATTTGCAGGCCCAGATTAAAGAATTGGAAGGGCAGATAATTCAGGAAGAAAGCCGCACTTAAATTTTCCCCCAGAACATCAAAATCCCTATAATCACGAACAGTGATGCACCGATGTAACGTATTAGTTCCGGCTTGATATACTTGCTCAAAACGGCTCCAATCAAAACCGCAATAGCAGTGACAATTATATACGCCGAAATTGAACCAAGCCACACAGTAAAAGGTTTTCCGGATTTTGCCGACATACCGATACTGACAAGCTGGGTTTTATCCGCGAGCTCTGCCAAAAATATTGCTCCAAATGTTGCCAGGAATATTTTCCAATCCATTTAATCCTCCTTTTATTTCAAAAAATAAAGCCCCCTACGATATATTCTATCACAGAAGATTAATTTTGTCCCTCGCCAAAAGATCCCGAAAATCTCTTCGATATTTTCGGGATTGGTTTCGGGATAAATTTGCATGAACTAAGAGCTGGC
>Ga0315291_10006418_pt1 | contig 14603 bp, 14 predicted proteins | sample YL17G12_20_MG_FD_203070 | JGI IMG/M metagenome (GOLD analysis project Ga0315291, IMG submission 203070) | Sediment microbial communities from Yellowstone Lake, YNP, Wyoming, USA - YL17G12_20 | ecosystem: Environmental > Aquatic > Freshwater > Lake > Sediment | place: USA: Wyoming | collected...
TCTGAACGCTGATTTGCTTGTCTTCATTTTTATCTTGATGAGGCCGAAAATCAAGGTTTATTTTGGTTGTCTCTGGGCAAGAAATGGAATATTCTTGCCTCCAGAACGTCTTCTGTATGACATGACGGAGCCATGGATATGACCACACCGGACGATGGGCGTTTCCGGGAAATCATAGGTTATAAGGAGGACGTATTTCGGGTCTGCTTGGGCTTTTCCCGGAACGTCGCCGACGCCGAAGACCTATGCCAGGACGCCTTCCTAAAAGCGTTTGCCCGGGCCGGCGATCTCCGCCAGCCTGGCAGCTTGCGGATATGGCTGCTCCGGATCGCCCGGACGACGTGCCTCGATCACAGCCGGCGCATGCGGCGGAATCCGATCGACCTTGTAGATGTCGTTCCCGACACCGCCGCCGACCCTCGCACCCCGGAAATCGTATCCGAAGTGAACGAAAGTTTTCGCCGGCTCAAAGAAGCAGTCCAAAGTCTGCCCAGAAAACAGAGAGAGGTATTCGTCCTCCGTGAATACGGCGGTCTCTCCTACGAAGATTTGGCCCGGGGCCTAGAGCTCCGTCCGGGCACTGTCATGTCACGGCTGAACCGGGCCCGCCGGGCGATTACGGCCGCCATGAAGGAGGAATGACATGAACGAAAATGACACAGGGAAGCCCCTCCTCAACATGCCTGAAAAGGTCCGGTTAATCATTCAACGTGAGACCGAGGACGGACTCCGCCGTTTCCGGGCTGGGAATTTCGATTCGCGGCTGGAATCATTTCGGCGGAGCAGGCCGGAGGGAAAAAGGTTTTTCTTCGGCCTTCCGAAATGGGCATGGATCCCGGCCCTCGGATTTACGATCGCCGGAATCCTAGTCATCATGGACGTCCTATGGTTCGGTCGAACGCGGCCGGTTTTCCCGCCTGCGGAGATCGGGACGATCGATGCCGCCCTGATCAGCCTGCCCGGCTTCCGAACCCTGTCTATTCCGGGTCCAACGGAGACCGCGGCGGAAGAGGATCTCTTTCCGGCTGCCATCATTGTCTCACGGGCCCTTGCGATCGCAGCCCGCAACGCGGCGGAAAGGAGAGAAACGGTCGTTCCGCCTGCGGATAAACTCGTGCCCCGCTACAGCCTCGAACAAAAAATAAAAATCCTGTTTGGCGATAAAACGATCGAGCGTGCGTTCTCGTTATTCAAAGACAAATTCAAGGAGGTATAACATGTCAGGAAAATTGAAAATCGTAGGAGCGATCCTTCTGTTCGCCCTGGGCGGATGGGCCGCCCAGCCAATGGCAAGTCCCTGCCGGGATGCGCAAGCGGTGAGCGCACCTGCGGAGACGGCGGTTGTACAACCAAAGGATTCGCCGCAGATTTCGCCCATGACCGGAACGGCCCTTCTTGACCTCTTCATCGACAACCTCCGTGACATGGCCCAGCGAGGATCGTCGGACGCCATCGAAACGCGCCTCCAAGAGATGATGGTCGCAGCTGACAAAGCTCAAGAGGCTGGGAAAATCAATGCCGTCTTCTTCCGGCGCTACAATATGATGCTGGCCGTGACTAAGCTCGTGGCCACGCCCGATTCGAGTGGAGTCCTAGCGCCGGTCATCGATCAGGTGCTATGGGAATTTACGCGAGACAGGGTGGCCAAGGATACCTTCCTGCATTTGCGGGGACCGATGAGGATAAATTTGGTCGCCACTGCCCTCGCCCAGGAAATCATAGACCTCCAGATCTACTTGGATACGCTGGGACAACGACAAGCTTTGCAGAGGAAGATCGAGGAGCGGATGGCGACGCCTCCCAAGAAATAAGTCATATCACACCCCAGCCACCCGGAGAATCGGCGAGGATTCTCTAGCTAGAAGCCCGCCGCGGTAATGGCCCAGGAATAGAGCACGGTGTTGATGATTGGCAGGCCGAAGAAAAAGCGGTCGCGCTCGCCGAAGGATCGGCTGTCGAAACATTCAAGAAACGGATTGAAGCCATCAAAAAGGCTCAGGCCGAAGACAAAAAGCAGAGGACACTCAGGGCATCTGTTAGGACCCGGTTCTTGCTTATATGACTAATGATTTTCTGCCTTCTCGGTTAACTTAAAGCAGAGATTAAAGGTAATTATTAATGAGAAAAAAAAGATTCGGAGATGAATCGATGTCCGCCGCTTGCTAAAGAACGAACGTAAATAATGTTCATATCTGTAAAGAAATATTATGAGCCCGGCCATAGAACAAGACCCGTTCTCATCTCACAGAACTAATAAAAAAAATAATGCAACTTGGCATGAATAGCGCTTGTTTTATTATCGACTGTATAGAAATTGGGAATTAAGCTTCTGCTAGTTTTATTCGAAGCTGATTATTTGGCTCTAGGAGGGTGATTATGAATAGCCTTAAGATTCAATGTTTTTCCGTATACCTCTGTTTTTTACTTTGTATTCCGCTTTTCTCCTTTGCTCAAACCAATCCGACAGCGGCGGCATCTCAGACCGATATCGATGCCCTTAAAAAGAGCGCCGTCAAAGTTTTTATAGACTGCGACTCTTGTGATAATGAGTATATTAAAACCGAAATTACGTACGTCAATTATGTGCGCGACCGGAAAGAAGCCCAGGTCCATGTTCTGATCACGATTCAATCGACCGGCGCGGGCGGCATCGAATACACAATGACCTTCAGCGGCCAGCAGGAATTCCAAGGCATGGACGATATCCAGAAGTTCGTATCCAATATAACCCAGCCGGAGGATCGTACTTTAAAATCCTTAAAAAAACCGGATCTGGACCGACGGACTGGAAAGAAGCCTTCAACGATAAGGACTTCAGCACGGAATTCAGACTCTTAAAGCGAGGCCTGGCTTACGTCGCTAAAATCGATTGGAAAACGACGACGCTCGATGACGATCCGGGCTTGTATAAAATCCAGTATTTCGGCGATGCTTTTGATGCGCAGGGAGTCATTCATCCGGTGACCGATACGAGCCGGGAGTTCCGGTTGGCCTGAACGCCAGCGTTCGGGGGAAGGGCTCTGGCCTCTTCCCATGGACGGCCGTTCCCGAAGCCGTGCTCGGAACGGCGATACATTCGAGTCCTATAGGAGGAAAGAATGGGAGAACAAAAAATTTTTTTGAGCGATTTGCATATGGGGGCCGGGCGTCCGCTTGGATCCGAGGAATATCCCTATGAGTGGCTGACGAAGAGGATGGCCGCTTCGTGTGGCAGTTTTCTTGACTATATCGGCCGCGATTCCAACGTCCGGGAAATTATTCTTCTCGGCGATGTCCTGGACGACAACGTCTGTCCCATCGACCGCCGGCCGCCCTCATTCAAGGACATCCTTGACGCTGAAAAAAACCGCGATCTTGTGAACAAACTTCAAGGACTTGCCCGGAGCAAAGAGCTTCACTTCGTCCGCGGAAACCATGATATCGCCGTTACACGCCAGCAACTGCAGGCCGCCCTCCCGGGCATCATCGTCCACGAGAACGGCATCTTCGAGGACGGCGGCTTAACGGCCCTTCACGGGCACCAGCATCTCATGTGGTGCGCCGAGGACACGCGGCCGGAGAATAAATTTCCAAAACTCCCTCCCGGGTATTTTCTATCCCGGATCGGGGCGACGAAACAAAACCGATTCTACACTAAAGAGTTCAAGAGTCTCATCGAGCTCGTGAAAATCATCAAGCGCACGCTGGACGAAAATTCAAAAAGCATCGTCGAGCTGGCTTTCAAGGCGGCATGGAAATGGGCGGAAATCGGAGACAAGGAAAAGGTAGTCATGCCCGATAAGGAATACTCCTTCGACGAAATCACGGCCAACTACGCGGGCCTGTACGATCTCTGGCGAAAAATTCACAAAGGCGAGCCCTCGGTCAACTTCCTCATCGCCGGCCACATCACGGCCATCCGATGGGAGTCCCGCGATAAACAAGGAAAGACGCTCGTCATCAATGGCCATTCCCACCACAGTTCTATCGGGAAATGCCGGGAAAAAATCCCCACATCGGGGCCTGTTTACGCCGACTGCGGCGCCTGGTGCACGGACAAACCGACCTTTGTCCGTGTAGACAAGATTGCGGACCAGAAAAAATTCAAGGTCACCGTCGAATATTGGAATGACCGCCTCAAAAAAACCGAGCGGCCGGGCGAAATCCGGTACGCCGAGACCGAAGCGGTTCCCGTCTGAAATCAAAAAAACGTGAGTTCATGGGGAAGACCGTAAAAGAATGTAATTTCCAAGAACTCATTTTGGCACAACGCCTTGACAAGCCCGATTCATTCAACTTTGTAGTTCCTCTTTCAATAAATATCCGTATAGTGCCAGCTGGAAGTATTGACGGATTACTTAGGATATTTTAGTGGCATATATACACTGCCAAAACCGATTTCTAAAATATTTCTAAAAAGAGAGGAGGTTTAAAAAATATCCTTTACAGAAGACCAAAATCCCCAAGGCAATTTACCTTGACCTTTTCGAGAAGATCGTTCTAGAGCATTCTGGGGCTTGGTTTTTCCGGGGTCGGGCCATAAAACCGAGATTTTTTAGATTTCTGGGGGGTCGTGGCCTTCGGGCCGGCAAGAAAAATACGCGTAGAAGAGAAATAAAAGCGAAATTTTTCGAAGATTTGGCCAGTCAGAGGAAGTGAGGCGAGAGGAGGCGGGACCGCAGTCCAGGCCTCCCGGAGCTGACAGGACGTGTTGCCACGGATATGCGCCTCATAAATAAAGACGAACGCCGTGGAAAGAGTTCTCATTTGACTGGTTCTTTATTCTGTAAGAAGGATTGTGGATAATGCCTAGATTCATTTGAGGGATCCTATTAAGGATCTTCGCTGAAGGGACTAAGATTTCGTTCGATCACTTTCTAGTCATCACATAAGAGACGGGAATCCAGCGTTGGAAGTGATTTTCAAAATGCGGATATCATTCTCTCTCAATAAAAAAAGGCAATAATATCATTCATGATTGTCGCCTTAGTCAAGCGATAAAAAGACTGTCAGCTTCATTATCAGTTAAAAAAAAGTAGAAATTTCTCTACTAAAGTGAAAAAGAATTCCATCATCAAACGTCTTATTAAATGGGTAAACATTATCTAAGCCGCAATTTAAGGGGTAATTTTAAATTGCTGTTTTACGCGCAAGGAGGGGACAATGGACACCGGAATGGCGAACAACCCCAGTGAACTTTCGAAATTGGCGCTTCAATTCGGGCCGTTTTTTTTCTCTGTGCTCTTCTCAATTTTTATCCCAACGATATTGCATGGCTATGTCGGCAGAGCAAGAAATCCAGGGGAGAAGAAGATTTATCTTAGGTTCTATCAAATCACTCTCGTCTTCGGAATGGTGCTAGTCATTGCCTCCGTTATTTGGTGGTTTGTGCGCTTCCCTTATGCCTACGTATTCAAAGGACAAATTTGCGATCTCGAAAATTATGTTAAGCTAAGTTCAGACTCGTTATTTTTTAAGCCGGTCGCCATCCCTTTTTCGGGCGAAGAGGATCTCGTTCAGAATGTGGAATTCATGGTCGTCCAGGATAATCCATTCAAAAAGGGCCAAAAATTCCGTCTTTATTTCAAGAAAGGAGAAGGAGAAAGAAAAACACTGCCCTTGATATTTGAGTCCGAAAAGGATACCGAGTTTGCGATTAAATATGTTGAGCAAAAAAACGAATACGAAATTGTCAGCTTAACTCCAAAAGACAATGCAAAACTCAGTGAGCCTGAATTATCATCTCCCTTTCCACTTTTCGGAGGATCTCTTTTTGCCGAGGAGTTAAAAACCGAGCCAACCTCCTTTCCTGAGCCTAAACTCGATTTTCTTCTTCAGGCCCAGGATTATGGACAGTATATTGGGAGGTTACAGGATGAAAGAGAAGATGTAGGGTTAAAGATAAGAATTTTGAACGATCTCAAGTCTCTCCCTGACGTGAGCTTTAGACAAATTGTCGAAACTTCCACACCGAAGGAACCCATGGTTCTTACTCTACTCGACCTGAGCCGGCATTCGGATAGAGAATTGGCCCACGTCTCCGACGCCCTGCTCGAAAGGTTTGACGTTGAGGCCTATCTAGCATCTAAACTCCTCGCTGCTGACCAGACTTCCCGGCAGAGAGCCGAGATCATCATGTTTCGTATAGAAAAAAACTTGGCAGAGAAGGTCTTCTCGCACATCCCCTCAGAAAATAAAACGCCTTGGATTCGTAGGCTTCAAGATGAAGTCTACTCGAGAAGGAAAACCCGTGTGCTTTATCCGACCGGATCGAACACAGGAGACCGATACTACATTTTTGTAGAGTGGGATCCGGCACCGCAGATACTTGAGTGCTTGGCTAAACTTTTTGCGCAGGAGATCCTTTTCACCAGCTTGGAAAAGGAGTTGGTTTTCTTAAAGAACGAGAGTAGGCGATGGGTTTATAAAGATAATAAAGAAAGCGCCTTACGGTTTGCGGAAGAAATCTTGGCCTGTGGCGCAAGGGCTCAATTTGCGGGTATCAAGAGCGCAAAAAAATAGCAGCTCTAAGAGAAGAAATGATACGAAAAAGGTTTATTAGCTAAATATCAGGGCCTATTCATGAGATAGTGAAGATGATATTTAGGAAGAGCGATGTCGAAAAAAAAGATTGACGCTGTTTTTGAGGGCGGAGGAGTCAAGGGAATCGCCCTTGTTGGCGCAGTCTCGGAGATCGAGAAGGCTGGCTATGAGTTTGAGAATATGGCAGGGACTTCCGCAGGTGCGATTGTGTCTTCTCTTCTAGCAGTCGGATTCAAATCTGAAGAGCTGAAGGAAGAGATAGAGAAGCTCGATTATTCAAAATTTAAAGACAAAGGGATTCTAGATAAGCTTGGTGTTCTCGGCAAGGGTTTGAGTATCGGATTCGAATATGGTGTCTATGAGGGCGAATATTTCGAGAATTGGTTTGAAAACTTGTTGAGATCCAAAGGGAAAACAACTTTCGGGGAGATAAAGACAAATTACCCTGAAGAGAAATATGAATATAAGCTTCAGGTCATCGCCTCGGACATTACAGATAGGAGGCTTCTTGTGTTTCCTGGCGATCTTAGGCATTTTGGCTATAACCCTGACCAGTTCAGTATCTCAAGAGCAGTAAGGATGAGTATGAGCATTCCGATTTTTTTCGAGCCAGTGAGACTGAGGGACGGTAGCGGACGGGATCACTTTATTGTCGATGGGGGAATGTTGAGCAACTATCCCATCTGGCTCTTGGATGACGGAAGCAGCAATCCCCCCTGGCCTACTTTTGGATTCAAGCTCGTAGAGCCTGATAAAAGAGAATTAAAGAAACCGAACCGAAATCCGATAAATAATCCTATAAGCTTTTTAAAGGCTTTGGCGATGACGATGATCGATGCTCACGATAATTATCACATCTCTAGATCAAAGGGAGACTACGATAGAACGATTGGAATTTCGACAATCATAAACCTTAAGGGAGTTGAGAAGGAGATAAAAGCTACCGATTATGATATGACACAGGAAGAAAGCCAGGCCTTATTTCAAAACGGAGTGGAAGCTGCGAAGAAGTTCCTTAAAACATGGAATTTTGAGGAATGGAAGAAAAAATACAGGTCCCAACAACCGAATAAATAAACAAGCTTATTATGGAGAACAAATTAGTTATCACTCTCCATAATGCAAAAAGAGGTTATGATGAAAATTCAGCATAGCAGGTTTTTAGTATATACATTATGCGCCATATTTTTTCTTATACAAGCACCGCTGCCCAACTCAGCACAAGAAAAAAAGCTGATTTTACTATTTCCGAATCATTCCTAAAAAAGATGTACGATGATGGGACTATTCTGCCCGCTCTAAGGATTCACCTCCATAGTCGTACAAAACGAGTTCACAGATTGGCTAATGCTTGCGAAATTCACATTGCCGGAACGCCAGAGTTAAGGCTAGGTGACAAGAACGATATTGTCATTGAGCCGCCAAATGTATGCAAGATTTCACCTGCCGGACAGCAATACGACGAAGGCGATTCAACAAAAGAATGGCTCACTGTCATCGATCAATTCAAAGACAAAGTTTGCGATGTAAAGGGATTCCCGCGAATCTTCACTGAACACGCTCAGACCGGAGAAGCGTCTACAGCTAATCCGAATCATGTTTTTGAAATTCACCCCACACTTTCGATCAAATCAGACAATATTGAACAGTCATTCAGTGGATATCTAAAAGCATTCGAAAAGATGCGGCACATCACGGCATCTACTGCCGCCTCTTGCATTGAAAATAGAACACTTGAGGTTCGATACAATAAAGTGGAAAAGCAATATGAATTTCGCGAGAACGGAGGCCGATGCGGGAATTTCATCATCGTCGAAGTCGGATACATCAAGAAAGAGTGGATCCGTTCAACAGACGGAGGGCATTCAGCTATTGCCCGTGTTAGCCCCGATGGAAAGAGCCGGATGACCCTAAAACTTTATACATTGAGTGAATCTGAAGCTGATACTTGGCTTCATAATATTGAAACAAAAGGGAAGGTGCCCTCAGATCGTAAATTGATTCTCGGGCTGCTCACTTATGATTATTTCTCGATAATTAGGGCGCTAGAAATGCCAAACGGCTCTTGGTATCAAGAAAATAAATGGAAGAACGTTGATTGGCCGCTGGCCTTGGTTGTTTTCGGCGAAACTGAAGAAGTACCTTGGGATGAGAATTAAAAACCAAGGCTATAAAACTATTAAAGGAGGGTTTTATGGCAAGTAAAGAAGAAACGGATGCCGTCTTCAGGGCTCTCGAAAACGAAAGCTATGAATGGCGGACGATCGATGGGATTTCAAAGGAAACGAGTCTCCCTGTTGAGGTTGTACTGAAAGTTATCGAAGGAAACCGAGACAAGATCATTTCATCTTCAAGCTTGTCTCCCGAAGGAAAACGGCTCTTCAGCAGCCGAGCGCATTATCAAAAAAAAGCGACGACAGCACAAAAGTTCATGAGCGCGATAAAAAACCGCTTAGACATCTAATCAACAAAGAGAGATTAAGATGCAGACAACAATTATCTGTGCGGCTTTCGGCGGAATGGCATTAAAATTGCTTGAACTGATGGAACTAGCAAAAATTCCAAAAGCTCAACGTCCGAGTTTCAAAGATTTCTTTTTCTGGCTGCCATTCTTTCTCTGGCCCTTATTTGGCATCGTTCTAGCTTATGTTTATGCTATATCTGGTATCGAGCTTAAGCCTCTTCTCGCTTTTAACATTGGCATCTCAGCCCCCTTGATCCTAAAATCAATGATTCAATCTATTCCGATCCAGCCAAAGACAATCAACCCAGGGAAGGACGCTTAAATCATGCGAGACGGGGGGCTGAAAATCTAAAAGAATAAAGCCATTCAGCGGTTAGAAATTGCCTCATAGGAGGGTGTAAGAGAAGTAATATTCGTCATTTTCAAAGAAAGCACAATGCAATATCGATTTCGGCTCAAAGCCCCAACTGAAGAAATTATTGCAACGAGAAAAGGGTGTACCAACAAACAAGCTTGCTTAGATGGAATAGCGGCGGTTAGCAGGTATGCTCCGACTGCAAAACGGTGAAAGAATATTATGGCAAGACTGTTTTTCCTAAGAAGTCTGGATGAATTAAAAAGTGGTCTTGACCGCTACCCTCCGCTTCAGACAGTGAAACCAGATTTTCGGCGACATGGTCATCGCCACAGCCATCCTCTCACGCTTCTTAATGACGATCAACATCAAGGGTAAGGAGGAGAGGAAAATGGGGAAGGAGGGCAGGTTCAGAGAGTTCAGGGTATTGACTATTTTTTACTTTAGAGGTATTTTTCATTCGGCGGGAGATGGGCGGTTCGAACCTAATATGAAACGTATTCATTGCCGCAAAGTCCTTTTTTCTATCTAGGTCTAATTGATTGTTTCTGGATTTAATAAGATCAATTATCTATAAAATGCCAAGAAGGAGGGCATGATGAGAACACGAATTCGCTTATCTGAGAAAACCTGCGCACGGTCTATGGGAACCTCGTGTTTCGGTCGGGAGGGCCGATTTGCTCTGATCAAAGCAATATATATCCAACAACGGCAACAAATTCTATTTGGTGTTCTCTTCCTTTTAACCGCGTTTTTTCTCGTTGTTGATGCTGGCGCCGCGACAAAATGTAATCTCAGTCAGTCATTCCAGCCTATTGGATCACGTTTACTGCCTGCGAACGAGATTATAACTTTAGTTATAGACGATATGCCGAGAGATGTCGAAAGCGTTGTCGTTATTATCACTTCAAACGGCGTGGAGACTTTTAGAAATCTAGTCTCGGTATCGAAGGAAGAGAATGGCAAACGGCCATGGAGCGTAGAGATCGGGCCTTTTCTTCCCCGAAGCCAAGTCAAAATCAAATTTGAAGTACTCAAGTCAATTTCCATGGATCAACAAAAAGCTTTAGCGGCCAAGCTTAACGAAGCTTTCAAAAAAGCCACGAATTCCATAAATGAAGAATTTAATGAACCAGTTACCATCATAATTTATCACGACATGCTTAAAACACGCTTTATGAAGGCGGTCAAAGAGCAAGAAATAATAACGTCTTTACGAACGAAAAAAGGAACGACGTTCGAGGCGGCCGTCGATGAGCTCTTTCAGAGTATAGAATTCATAAAAAAATTAAGTGACTATGTAAATGAGGCTGCGAGCGTGTTTGACGCAGAAGCTCAGCTCAAAGAATTCGCGACTGAACTTAAAGTAGCAGTGCTTGTAAAGAGCTTGGATGAGGCTTTCAAGATTATAACAGACAAAACAAAAAAAGAAAAAATTAAGACTTTTTGGACAAGAATTCAGGAAGGCCAAATGTCTCCAGAAGATTTATGCGAGGTATCCGAACAAGATTTGAAGGAAGCCTTGGAATTTGGAAAAACTTCGAAACTCTTTGACCGTAGTCCTACATATTTTACGGGGATACGTTCTAAATGCAAAGAGATCGAGTCTGGAAATAAAAAAACCAGTGAGATCGAAAACGAACTTTCGGGCTTGGCTACTTCGATGGTTGAAAGCATGAGGAACGTCGATGTCGAAACCTTGGATCTCGAAATTCGTGATATCGAATACTGGGCGGGGTTTAATGTCGGCTATTTTGCGCTCACGAAATCTCAAAACGTCCTCCCGGCTTTTCTAATCGATATTCATCCATGGAAAATTGACCCAACCTCGAAGGAGGCTGTATGGGGCAATGTAGGTTTTATTAAATTATTATCAGTCTCTGTGGGGCTAGGGCTTTCAAGTCTTGGAAAAGAAGACCGGGAAGACCGTTGGTATTTCGTTGGCCTCGGGCTTCGCCTCAATACGTATTTTCGAGTTCATGTCGGGTGTGGATTAACGTTTGATAAGAATTCAAAGGATCGGAAAATGTACCCCGAGTGGGTATTTGGGGTAAGCCTTAACATTCGAGAGGTCGCTAATGTCCTTGCGTTTTTTAGCGGAATTAGCCAGCAAACCGGAGGAAAGGAGTAATGTTATGAGTATTTATATTATCGGACCGTCCGGCAGTAATGGAATAGTGAGCTGTCAAGTGGGAGGCGCTGGAAAGGACGCAGGAAGAGCCGTCATCGTCACCGCCCTCGTACCTTGCGCATCTGCCGTCATTCCGGCTTCTGTGCCGGTTAATTTGCCTGCAGATGGAACGCTCTCGCCTTCTATAAATTTCCAATGCAATGGGGCTAGTGGAATGGCTTGTAGAGTTACTGTCGTAGTAACATCATCTGGCGATATGCAGATATTGAAAAGAAAGTCGCAAATCCTCTCCCTCTAGTTTGGCCCTCCATATTGTTGGGGGGTGATTCATTTTGCCTGCGTCATGCCAACGGCTTTGAGGTCTGGATAAAAGACATTGAAGCAAAGACAGTTGGCCATTTGATCTATGAATGATGATTTCTGAGCGGTTCCTTTCATATCCTTGGTTAAATCTGCTTCATCCCGTATAACGAACTCAAAGACTTCGTTCATCGCCGCGGCCATCCCTGACCGGATCCTCCATCACTCGACGACGATCAACATCAAAGGCAAGTCGTCGAGGGGATAGAAAGCAGCGCCGGCGGCTGATAATAGATTTCTGGACATTGTTTCAGAATATCCCGGGCAAGTCGTCGAGGGGAAAACGAAGAAGCGGCGCCGGGCGGACGTCCTCCGTCGTGGCCATCTTCGTATTGTTGACATCGATCCGGGGCCGGGATTACCATTCTTTCGTGATGGGGAGCGTCGATCCTACACTTAATGGGAGCGTAAGTCGTGTGGAGCGAAAAAGCAATCTCTTATACCACTTATACAAACAATATAAATTAGTCCATACGCCGAGACGCGTGAACCGGGCGAAGTGGAACAGCTAAACTTCTTTCTGTGACCTTGACCTTCTGACTAATATTATCAGTTCTCCTTCAGACACAGCCCTAATAGCGTCCTCGGGCAGAGAGTAAGAATATTTTGGTTTCTCTGTTTCCGCCGGCAATATCTCGCTGCTAATAAACTGCTCATCTACATAAAGGCTAACAAAATAGACCCCGGGTTCTGGGATCTTTATAACAAGGTCTCCATGAATTCGATTCATTATACAATCATAAGTTGAGCAAATCTCTTTTTGTGCGATCGTTAATCGCTTTGACGACTGTGCATTTACGAGGTCTATCCTAATGCCATGCTTTCCCCTCGGTAGGCGAAGCGAGGCCGCAAGTTGGGTTTTGAATAGTAGCGGATACTTTTTCCAATAAATGGCTCTCGCCTCTCCCCTGAATTCATACCTGCCGTTTTGGACAACGCATTGTTGGCATAAAATGAAGTATTCCAAGAAGCACCCGGCCTCTGAAAGTTCAGGGTCGCTGCACTCTTGATGTTTAGCTATTAAGATCCGTTTATTAATTTCATTTTGAGAACGAGCGTCTTCTGCTGTTGTGGAATGAATCTCATCCATGCGGGCTAAATAGAGAGATTTTCTACTTATTAAAAAATCATCAATATAACAATTTATAAATACTGGACCAGGCTGAGCACTAAAAAGCCTAATTGGTATGGCAAACTCATTCAATTCACTGGGATATGGAATATTAATTTCTTGGACACATATTGGAGTCTGCTTTCCATTATCGTCCAACGAAATATTTAGAATGTGTTTGCCTAAAGGTCCCCAAAATCCCAAGGCGACAATTAATGGTAGTTCTATAGGAAGCACAGGTGCACCAATTTGCGATAGCACATCATTAAATATTATTTTATCAGTGCTTCGATCAAGGCTTAGGCAGGTAATGAGATAGTTCAGATACCAACGCAATTTCTGTTCTTTCGGAGTAGGTAGTTCAAAATCATGGAAGCGTTCTTCAACGGGAGATAAGGTAATTATTTGCCTGGGCTCTAATAAGGGAACCTCCATTGTCTTAGAGAGGTCTCTTTGCGTCCAAATACCCCTCGATACAGTCATTTCCTTTGCTATACCCGGTTTCTCTGGCCTTAGTTCCATAAAACCATAGTTAAGGGGGGCTATTCCCTGCGCAGAAATTAGGATAACTTGGAAAAGCCCCCCTGCGCTTTCTACGCCCTGTTTCTTGAGTTCACTTTCTAGTTCAGATATTAGAACATTCGCCTTGTTTTTTAACGTTGCTGAAGACTTAACTGATTTTGCATAAGCTAAGTTTAAGCGAGGTTCTACTGTCGCCCCCGATCCGAAAATAATGTATCCGCTTCTGACTAATCTAGGTAAGAAACGAGGTGACTCAAATATCCATAAGAACACCTTACCTGCTATTAAGCCTGTTAAGACAATTTGAACACTGATATCTTTGTTCCCACGTCGGAGCATGTGCTTCCGATATTGAAATCTTGCAACTCTGGATAGTTCCGTGGGAAGACTTAAGTGGTTTATTAATTTAGGACTTTTCTTTATTCTCAGCCTCATTTCGCTGAGGATACTATTTGAAATAGCTATGTCACCAGCAAAAGCATAAGCCAGATCCTTTCCAAGGGGGAGTATTTTTTGTGCAAGATCGCCATATACTCTTTGGTCTGTTGCTCCCCATGTAACTCGCGAATCGGCAATTATTACAGCCTCATCACCAAATAAGCAGCCCGCGACCATTGTCATATGAAAATACCTATACACCGATAATATTTATTGGGCACCCTGAGAAATGTATCAGCTAGAATAACCGCCAAATATCTCATAGAGTTACGAAGCAACCCCTCTTTTCATTAAACGTCTATGCCGAATCCCATAATATATTTAGTTTAGCCCCCTAATCTTTCTTCGGCGCACCGTTACCCCTCCCGCTGAGCTCGGAATCGATACGTCCCATCCCGTAAAAAAGATAATCCCGGCTGTAGATCGATGTCAAGAACAAGGAGATGGCTACAAAGGAGGCCGTGTTTGACATGGACTGGCTCAAGATCGTCGTTCCTAGAACAAATGGTGAAGCCGGTTTTTGGCCGTGCGGTCAAAAATCAGCTTTTGGGGCTCAAATAAATGTGCTTCACAGAACCGGGAAAAATAATTGTCGTCAAACGCGCATTGACTCATTGCTTTTGTTACCGAAATGATATCGTTGCCTCATTGGAATGTTACCGAAAATCAGGAGGGCAACGATGGTCAAAAAACTCAGCAC
>Ga0315291_10006420_pt1 | contig 14601 bp, 11 predicted proteins | sample YL17G12_20_MG_FD_203070 | JGI IMG/M metagenome (GOLD analysis project Ga0315291, IMG submission 203070) | Sediment microbial communities from Yellowstone Lake, YNP, Wyoming, USA - YL17G12_20 | ecosystem: Environmental > Aquatic > Freshwater > Lake > Sediment | place: USA: Wyoming | collected...
CATATGAGGAACTTAACGGAAATGAACGGAAAGAGGTAGCATAATTTTAATCATCGAGTGTCCGCCATTCGTTTAGCACCTCATTTTTTTACAAAAATAGTTCACTTTTTGACGATTTTATACCACTTTTTTACAAAAAAAGTCGGGTTTTTGACAGGCCTGCTAAAAAAAGACCACCTGTGTTAAGCTGTTAAAATGGGGAAGACAGGAAATGTAAAAGTTAAAGTGTAAAACTCAAAACCAAAACTCAAAGTTAAAAACTACAGACAGATTTTAGGCAGGATTGTTTCCCGCAGAGGCGCGAAGGCGCAAAGAGGCACAAGTGCACAAGAGCGTAAGGCAAAAGTAAAGAGAGTCTTGAATTTAAGAAAAGATTTTTTCACCACGAAGAACGCGAAGGGACACGAAGTTTTTAGATGCGGAATTACGCCAGCTTGTAGCCGAGCCGCTCGTCAAGTATATCTTTGACGGTCAAGTAATTTCTATCCGGCGAAATCCCGACCTATCGGGACGAAGGCGGGCAAAAACCGCCCATTTTCCTTTACCCTTTATCCGAATGGAGCTATATTATCTAATTGTGCGATAAGCAAAGACTTTATTTATAAGATATCAATGGAGAACCGCTTTTATGCAATATCTAAAACACAAAGGTTTTTCAGTACTTTTCTTTGGTGTTGTTTGGTTTTTGCTTACAGGTGTTATTCTATTTATAGATTATTTGGGGGTGAATGTACTCGATAAGAATGGTTTAGTTTTCCAAATACATTGCTATTCTTATGGCCTTACGTTCTTTATAGCTTCAATTGCGTTTGCCGGAACGATTAGGCGGGTAACAAACAGTTCATTCAAGTTGGCGATATTGGTGGGAGCTATTGCTGGCGGCGTCTGGTGGTTCCTAACGTTTTGTATGCTGATGATGGGTTTTCATAGTTCAATGGGTGGATGGTATTAACCTTATTTAAGTAAATAGTTAGGATGGCAACAAAATGCGACGGGGGATTTTTCTCTTGATGCGAACTGAGGTGCTACGTAGCGATACTTCGCAGAGTAGTATTAACACAGATTGAAGCGGGCAGCCGGAAGATATAAAAGCTTGTATTCTTTGTCGGCTTAGTGGTATACTGCGGGCTTGAAGGCAGAGCGAAGCGGCTTATAGGGAAACATCATCTTTGATCAACTTTGCCGTCCGGTAGACAATTGAAGAAGCCCTTCGACAGGCTCAGGACGGGTATTGAAGACGCAACGGGAACTTGTTATACTGGCAGAAATAGTCTGTTTCCCGCCAAAGGCGGGTAAAAGGCGTATAAAACTGTATAATTATTGTTAGCCACGGAGATTAATCATGAGAAACATAAAGAACATCATATGCGCAGCTTTGCTTTTCCCGATCGTTGCTGCTCAAGGCGGCACCATAATCGATCGTGAAGTCACAGCACAATGTGTCGTCCGGCTCGTCAACCCAAGAATCGCGAAAGTCCAGGTTGATGGCAAGACAGCCGAGGTCTGGTTCCGGTTTCCGGACGACGGGAGTGAAAAACCCAAAATGGAATATGATGTAGGATCTGGTTTCTTGGTGACTGACAGCAACTCCCAATTCTTGGTGACTGCATCACATGTTGCCAAATTAATGACGACTAACTCATTCGTCAACCTCATGGGGCAGAAGGGCGAAACAGTCTGTTTGCAGTTGGCCCAACTCGCAGGAAAGAACAGTCCCACCAATTGGCTACACCATAACGAAGCCGATGTCGCGGTCCTAGAACTCTCCCCTTCTCCGGAAATTGTGAATAAGTACTTGCAGCAGCGTTTCCTTCCGGCGGAAATCATCGCGGCTGATCGCGAGGCCCCATCCCGCAATCTCTCGTTGACTGCTTTTGGGTTCCCACTGGGAATCGGCTCTTCCGAGAAGAAGTTCTCGCCGCTCACAAAGCAGAGCCATTGTGCAAGCGATCTAGTCATGCTCAAGCGAGCTGATGCCCCCATCCAAACAATATTCTTCCTTTTGGAGGATCCGAGTATTGAGGGCTACAGCGGCGGCCCCGTGCTTGACATATCCGTATACAAGCTTGGTGCAATGCAGACCACGGGCTCAGGGACTAAGCTTTGGGGACTTGTTCATGGGACGAGTTCCGACGGAACTGGCGGAAAACTTGCCCTGGTAGTCCCAAGCTATTTCATCCTTGAAACGATACAAAAAGCGGTAACGAAATAGGAATGGCCGTCCCGAATCCGCCATAGGCGAACAAGAGGACGTAATTCGTTGTCCTAAGGACTCCATAGGAGAAACGCAAGAGATTGGACGAGTATTGAAGAAGGCACAGATATGAATGAGCAAAAAGAAAATTATGATGAGATAGAACAATACGATTATATTGATGGGGAATATCTTGAGAAAGTAGTTGATAAATACGGCCCGTTAATTGGCTTGTTTTTAATCAACTTTAGTATTTTGGAACATGAGTTAAATTTGGCAATTGCTGATTTTATCTGCGACAGGGCGCACGAAAAAGGATTTATAATTATTGAAAAACTTACCACTAGCAACAAGATTGAATTGTTTTACAAAATGTATGCCCGGTTAGAATCATTTAAGGATAAGAAAAACAAAGATATGTTAAATAAGATCAGAGAAAAACTTGAGTCGCTAAACATATTCCGAAATTGTATCGTTCATGCTAATTGGCAGTCGTTGTCAAAAGACGGTTTTGTACGGACAAAAATCGTAGTTGATAATCAGGATGGATATGTGAAGTTCAAAAAGGTTCAAATCACACCAAAAATCATACGCCCCAAAATCAAAGAAATTGAAAGATTGATTGACCAAATTGATAAATACAAAGAGACCGTATTTCAGTTTTAACTTTGCGGCGCGCCAGCTTCTCATTCCAGATAATTCTGAGGTAGAAGCCCTTTGGTGAGGTTATTTTACCTAAATTACCATATAATTTATGGCAGGCAATTAGGTTTATTTTCGCTATCGCAGGTCTTTGTATACTGGTATAATGCAGTGCACAAGTCAAGCCATAAGTGTACAAGACTTATGCTTTTATGCACTTGTCAAATCACTTTATGGAAGAAAAACAGAACGGAAAAACGCCGATAGTGGGTTCAAAGTCGTTTCTGGCCTTTGGGCCGACGCTGCACTACAGCCATGAAAATGTCCAGTGGTGCTGGCTGCTTTCTGTGGCTATCTTCGGGTCAGCCTGTATTCTGTGGTCGAAGATACTTACCGGTTTTTTATGGTCTTTCTGCATCGATATGATGCTTTCTCCGAGGATGTGGCATTTGAGCCGGTTTACAACAAGCGGCTTGAGTATATTTGAGTATCCCTGGCAAATCCTTGTCCTCGGGCTGATTATGGGAATTATGTCGATAGCGCCCATTCTGACATCGCAGCTTATGAGCTTCAGCTACAGTGTGCCTTTCATATTGGCTGTGGCGTTTTTGGCTAACCTGCCGGGCTTTGCGTTTAGCTTATTGATAAGCTGTATCGCGGTGGCCTGTCGTCCGCTTCGCTTCCGCTCAAGGTTTATTGCGGCGGTTTTGTGTACCGCACCACAACTTATTTACTTAGGTTACTACGGCGGGATTCGGGGTGTCGAGCCGATTAAATGGGGATTTTCATTTACGCCCTGGGTTTGTGCCTGGCTTGTCGGCATCGCTATAGCAGGGCTGGTTCTTGGCATGGGTCATTTTACCCGTTATCGCCCGGGATTAGTCTGGACGGTTACCGCAGCAGCGCTTTTGATTGCAGGCCTTGTTTTCCAGCAAAAGGTAGGTTTTGACGAGTTGGATTATCAGCTCTATGTAGCCAAGAACAATCCAGAACAGGCAGCCGAGTTTCATAATCACAGCATCACAGAAATTTTGGACCAGACAATTAAAAGCCCTGCTGTAAAAAGATACCTTGCGGAGTTTTTCTATCCGACCGAGCCGATACTTCTGCGAGCCGAGCTTAAAAAGGAAATTCAGATGCAGTTGAGTCAGGGTCGCTGGCCAAGCTGGTTGAGAGTCCCCCCGGAATTAAATTACCAGGCCAAACGTGCCTGGCTTCTCGTGCAGTATGATTCGTTTATTACTCGAAGGCCCAAAAGCCATCGGATGCCGATAGCACTTTACTTTAAGGCACTTCTGAATGAATACAGCCCCGATATCAGGGCACTGGAACAAAAAGAGGTGGTGGAGTTTTACAGCGATTATCCTTTTGAGCGAAGCCGCGAGATTTGGTATCAGCTCTACAGCGGTTTTGGACAAAGTCCGGAATCGCTTGAGGCGCGATGTCGAATCGCAAGACACTGGGCAGGTCAGGGCAGATTCAAACAGGCAGACAAGCTGCTTGCTGAAGCCGAGACTATGCTTGCAGGCCGGCTGAAACTATTGGAAAAGGAGCAACCTGCCGGCGAAGGTTTATTTAGCCAGTTTCGGTCGCCGCCCGCTTCAGTGATTACAGCCTCCAAGCTGGTTGAGCTTCAAAGAGAGCTTAGTCAACTGCGAACATTGATAAGCTCCCAAAACCGGACCGGAACGGAAGATTCAGCCACAGCCAGGCGACTGGCAAGCTTTGTTATGCTCAATCCGAACAGTGAAGACTACGCAGGTCGGCTTAATGAACTGCTCGAAAAAATGCTGGAAAACGACCCGCTTCGCGATAATATTTTGCTGGCACAGGCTGAACTGGTTGACGATGATCAGCTGCAGGCCGACAAATTAAGCGAATTGCATAAGAAATACCAGAACACCGACGGCGGGATGAATGCCCTTTATGAACTGGGACTTTTGAAGATTCGCCTGTGGCGTCAGCAGGGCGATACCAATCCGGAGCAGAAGAAAAAGTGCCTTTTTGATGCAAGGGCAACATTGTCCGACTTCCTTAAGCTCTACCCAACAAGTTTTTACTCCGAACAGGTCAAAAAGAACCTCGACAATCTTCCAACGGCACAGTAGTCCCATTTAAGTTCAGCCATGTGATTTATGATTTAGGTTTGACTTTTTTGGCAAGTTGTGTTATCCTAAAGTCCGATAATTTAATGGTTCGCTATCCTGAAATCGAGGCTGCGAACGGCCAGATACGAACCAAAGAGATACAAAAAGTGGGCGAGGATGGCAAAATTCAACTTCAATATGCAAATGCAGGCGATAGTGGTAGGGAATTTGAGCGATGAATTTATCCGGCATACCACAAATGTGCTTGGAAATTATGAACTTGAATTTTCTGTCTGCCCTGATGTTTATCAGGCGGTAAGCCGGTTGGCAAAAACAAACGGAAATGTTCTGATTGTCGGTCGAATCGAGCAACTTAGCAGGGAAAACGGACGCTTCTTCCGTATTGCGAGCAAAAAAAAGGCCTGGTGCTGCTGTCTTACGGAAACAAATTCAGCCAGGCAGTATCTGCGAAGTCTGTCGATGATAGGTACGGATGCTTTTGTTATAAATGAGCCTGCGGAGATTGAGGATGTCCTGGCAAGATTGCTCCAGTCCAGGGACACGTCAGTCGCAGCTTCGAGTGACAAGCCGCGAGCGATGAACCGCGATATACGGCTCACCAACGAAGAATTGGGCGCACTGCTTGGCAACGAGGGGACAAAGCTATGAAAAACATTGATTTTTTATCCGCAGCGGATAAACCCGGAATTCTGCTTATAGGCGATGCAGAAAAGCTCTTTTCTGATGGACAGGATATCTGCGGGCTCGGTGTGGAAATCCGCAGCAACATTCTTGATGGAATTGAGGCGGCAGCCAGTAATGCTTACGACCTGATTGCCGTTGCGATGAGCGGCTCGTCAGCTAAATTAACTTCTGCTATTGAGGCCTTAAGAACTGCAAACAGCGGGTCTCGGCGGGCAAAGATTATTCTTCTGGCACAAATGTATCAGGAGCCGACAGCCAGGCAGCTTGTCGGCAACGGCTCCAACGGCGGCGGCCTGGCAGACGACTATCTGATTTGTCCGACGAGTTTTTCGTCGCTGGTCGCTGGTATCTCGTGTCTCGAATCCCGAGCAGCAAGCGACCTGCCGCGACGTGCCGCTCGTCACGATGACGATGTCGTGTCGCAGCGGGTCGCTGGCACGGCGGGCGAGGTACAAGATACAAGAATACGGGAGCTTGAGAAGCTGGCTACAACCGATGAACTGACGGGGCTGAAAAACAGAAGGTACATCTGGGAATTCTCCAGGCAGATTATAGAACACGCACGAAAACAACCCGGCAGGGTGACACTGCTTATATTCGATATCGACGATTTCAAGCATTATAACGATGTTTACGGTCATTCGGCGGGCGATGATATTTTAAGACAGGCGGCTGTTCTGATGAGGCATTGCTGCCGATGTCACGATATCGTCGGCAGGGTGGGCGGCGATGAATTTGCCGTAATTTTCTGGGATGACCCGCATCGAAAACCTACCGACACCGAAGCCGAGAGACGTTCGGCAGCAGAGCACCCCCAAGAAGCGATATTTATAGCAAATCGACTTAGAAAGGAATTGAGCAAAGCCCAGTTCCCACTGCTTGGTCCGCAGGGTCGCGGCATCCTGACAATAAGCGGGGGGCTGGCAAGTTTCCCGAGGGACGGCTCAACAGTGGACGAACTTTTCGACCAGGCCGATAAGGCCCTATTGGATGCCAAGCGCAGCGGCAAAAACAGGATATATCTTGTTGGAAAACCCGAAAATGATATTGCCGATATGCAGTAACTCGAAATGACCGGAAATCACCAAACTATACGATTAAGTACTTTTAGAAATCGGAAGGTGGTTTTATTGGTGCGATTATTGCTCCTCTTGGTTTTGAGTGTAAGCTCTTCTTTCGTTGAAGCGCAGTCCCATCCTCCGCTATTCACATCATGTTCGGGTTTTAACTTGAACGATCATGTTGTCAGTACAAGTGTATTCCATTGGTACACATCCACCGGCGGACAATTGAGTGGTCCTTGGCTGCCGCTGGATGGACGTCAAAACTGGACAGGTACGGCGAGCTGGTGGAAAAGTCAGATCAAACAGATGATGACCGCAAACATTGATTTATTGTACGTTCACTTGATACCACATATGGAACAACAGCGTATCAATCTTTTTGATGCCTTGAGTCAACTTCGTGCTGAAGGCTATGACGTGCCCAAGGTTGCCCCGTTCCTGGATCCAGTGATTACATGGAGCATCTATGGAACTACTCCAGATTTAGCTACTGCTGCCGGTAAGGACGCATTTGTCGCGGAATATATCAGGTTTTTCAATCAGTATTTTTCTGTTAATACAGACGCATTTGCGGATAATTATCTGGCAACTATTGGCGGGCGTGTAGTTCTTGATACATGGCATGTTCACCTCAATTTGCAAAATTATACCTCGTTAACCCGGACAGATGTTGAGACGCGGCTGAAGATTGCATTTGCTGCGGCGCATCCGATCTTCAATAACGGGATTTATATGGTGACAACGGCATTTAGCCCGACATTTGTGTTTGCGGATGAAAAAGTGCCGCAATTCGAAGTTCATGAGTATTTCAGAACCCAGGCGTATAATGGCATTACTGCTGCACAAATAAAAGGGGGTTATTGGGATCAAAATATTCGCACTCCCGGTTATATCCTGCCCCGCGATGGAGGTAGTCATTATCGCACTGCATGGAATAATGTGAACCGTAATACGGTCAAACGTATGTACATTGAGAGCTGGAATGAATATGATGAAGGGTCGGGTATTTATGCGGTTGATACGGTGAATTCGCCTCATAAAATCGCAGGGAATCCCAGTAATGACACATGGTCGAGCAGTCAGGCCCCCTATGAATATATTAAAATGACCGCTGAAGGAATAAGAAGTTTTAATGACCGACCGGATCGCAATGCCCGTATTCTCTGGCACAACTTTCCCTCCGTAATGTGGGCAGGGGGACATAAAACGGTTCAAATCATTGTCCGCAATGAAGGGGATATGATGTGGAATGAACCGAATCAGTTTCGTTTTGGCCAAAAAGAATTCCTGCCTGGTGAAGTGCTTTTTGGTGCTGGGCGGTACGTGATAGACAATGCTGCCAATGAAGTAGGTATTTATGGTGGCGTTTTTCGGGGCAGACCAGTTGTGTTTGAATTTGAGATGGTCGCTCCGGATCAGCCCGGCGAATATCTCAACCACTACGCGATGGTGCAGGAGAACATTGCCTGGTTCGGCGAAGAACTTGCCCAGGATATTTTTGTATATCGACGTGGCGATTTGGATACGAATGGCATCGTCAACTTCAATGATTTGAGGCTTCTGGTCGGGCAATGGCTGGAGTCTCGTTCTGTCAATGGAGATGGCTCTTGCGCCGAAACGATGATCGGGGATATCAATAGTGATTGCAAGGTTGATTTTGAAGATTTTGCGATTCTAAGTAATGATTGGGAGAACCAAAGCTGGCATTTTCGAGAGTCGACCATTACTGACAAACTGGGATCATCGCATGTGGCTGGGACATATTTTTTACGACCGATGATTTTCTTAACGAGGGAGTTGATGAATTTGCCGTAATTTTCTGGGATGACCCACATCAAAAACCTGCCGACACCAAAGCCGAGAGACGGCTCAACAGCAGACGAACTTTTCGACCAGGCCGATAAAGCTCTTTTGGATGCCAAACGCAGCGGCAAAAACAGGATATATCTTGTTGGAAAACCCTAAAATGATATTGCCGATATGGAATAGTCGCTCGTCGCTGGTATCTTGTCGCTCGTAACGGATAGTTCTGCCGAAACAAGATTGCAAGTCACGAGTCCTGATTCACGGGACCAGAGTTGCGGACGACAATTGTTTCCGTCGGGCCAAGAAGCTTGTAACGTATTCCACGCCAGGTGATAGTTCTGCCGAAAGCCGAAGAGATAATAAAGACAAGCATTAAAAACGACCATGCCCAGAAGAAAAATATGTCGGCGGCAGCAGCGGCTTTCATGCGGCTATAGTCTTTTTCGAGCAGTTTACTTATCATTTTCTGACGAAGCAGGGCACTTGTAAGCTGGCTCATGAAAAATACAACAGGCACTGCTGAAAAAAGCATAATATGTTTGTCGCCGATTGTTGCTGCGTAAATCGCCAGTGCAGCTCCTGCCCAGATGCCGAGCACCGAAGATAAAGTTCCGCACAATCCAAGCCACCATGTCCTCGGTGCGCATACGCGGGTAATGAGAAACTGCCTGTGTGCAAATTCAAAGAGCTGCCGCCAGGTTGTGTCTGTGTAGGAGGCAACCAGGCAGGCAGGGACAAAACGCACAAGTTTGCCTGCTTTTTTTACGGCAATGCTTAGTGACAAATCATCGCTCAATGCCATGGGCCAGATTTCATTCAGCCCCAGTTCGCGAAAGACCTCAACTCGAATCGCCATCGAACCGCCCCATGCCCGATTGAAAAGTGTATTGCCCAGCAGTTGAGCAACCTTAGCATTCATTGCCGACAGGGCAAGCGTGGGCAGATTGTTCATTTTCGGCACGAACCAGCGATAACCGCTCGATGCGCCGACCTTGGATTGTCTGAGAGGATAAACCAGATGGCTTAACCAGTCGTTTCGCACGCAGATATCGGAATCGGCAAAAGCCATTACTTCGATGTCAGCCGGTATCCGGTGATAGCAGTAAAGTAAATTATGAATTTTCTGGCTGCAAGATTGACTGTGGCCTGCGACAATGACCTGCATATCACGAGCTTTTGAACTTTGGCTTAACTTATCCTTTAATTTGCACAGTTCACCGTAAGCAGGGTCGGCCTGGTCGGCAACAACAAACCAGAGTACATAGTCCTCATAGTCCTGACTGAAAAATGAGGCGATGTTCTTTTCGAAATCAGGGTCTTTTCCTTTGCACGGCACAAACAGGGCGACTGGCGGCTGATATGACCGTTCCTTTTTGTATTTGGATACGGCATAGCGATAGTTGTTCCACATTTGGAGCAGAAATACTAACTGCCATAGAATTGCAATCCATGCTATGTAATAATACCAAATCATTGATTATTGATAACTGATAATTGATTATTTCTTAAAACGGCTTATGCCCTTGCCGGTTATCCATCAGGGTATAGATGCTAATGGTACTATAGAATCTATCAGTTGGTCAATGGTATAAGATTTTGACAGGTCTATCGGCAGCAGGCATCCGTGATTGTGTTCGGAATCGATGATTACAAGATTATTGCCTGCCTTAGTCCACCCCTGTTTTTGCGTCTGATGCCCGAGAATGAAAATATCAGCATCCAGAAGCCCTGCCATTTTATTCAGTAGTGACTGGCTGTGTTTTCTGCCCCAGGTAAAAAGATAAGCCGAGCCTGGTCTTTTGCAGTCTTCTTCTTCCAATTTTCTATCCATAATCTGCCTATCGAACTGCTCGCCGCGGCGGTCGTCTGGCAGCGAATGCGACAGCCAGATTCTGTTTTGACATCTGACTGCCAACGGCTGGGAAAGCAGAAATTGTTTTATTGCCAGTGAAATTTCTGCACTGTTTGCCCCGTATTCCCTCTCCAGTGCCAAACGCATCGAGAGATTCATTTCCTGGCCGTCCTTCATCACGGAACTATCGCTGATAAAAGCGGTATCGTGGTTGCCCATAATGATGTGCACACGGTCGGGGAAATCCAGTTTAAGACGGGCAGCATCGAACAAAAGTTTATAAGACAAACATCCCTGCCGGGAATCCTGCGGACCGCCATGGATTATTTCCTGGAGAACGATATGCCTGTCGGGATTATTGGCCAAATCCGCGTATGAAAGGATTCTCTCGAAATTTCGTCGATGGCCGTGAAGGTCTCCTGTCGCAATCAGGTTGCCTTGTGCCGGCAGCGAAACCAGGTTACCGTGGCAAAATTTATCTGCGTTATTGGCTTCAGCACTCTTATTGAGCAGGTCAATTATCGTTTGAGCCATTTTTGTTCGCTCTGATTTTGTCGCCCATAATGCTATGAATCATAAGGTCGAGTCTGGATATAATGGCCATCATATTTACCGGTCGCTGTGAGGGGTCGTTTTCAACGCAATCCATCACGAGCTTTGATATTCCTATCGGTATTTGCTTTCTCATTTCGTGAGGCGCCTTGGATTGCTGTGGTATAATCATTCCCATCTCATCTTTTTTGGGTATCAGAGTCGGGACGTTGCGGCCTGTAAGAGCCCAGTACATCGTTGCTCCGAGATTGAAAACATCGGTTTTCGGGCCCATGGGTTTGCGTTTTACCTGCTCAGGTGCGATATAGTCGGGCGTGCCCTGAATGCGTTTTTTTATTGTTCCGATTTTGCAACTCTGGCCAAGGTCAATGATTTTAATCGAGCCGGCTTTGTCCATAAGGATATTGTTGGGTTTTATGTCGCAGTGAACAAAGCCTTTTTGGTGCATTGCATGCAGGCCGTCAGCAACCATTCTGAACACAAGCAAAACATCCACCAGGCTTAAGTTAGGCCCCTCTTCGAGAGATACACCGTCAAAATATTCCATCGAAAGCAGCATTTCTGTGACCTTAAACATGCTGCGTATCTTCTTTAGTTTATAACACTTACGGATATATGGGTTATCAATTCGCCGTGCGACCTTAAATTCTGTTTCCATCTGTTCGAAGATTCTTGTATCTTCCGGCCGTTCGAAAATGACCCGTTTAAGGGCAATGGTGGTTTTGTCCTGTTCGTCAGTTGCAAGGTAAATGGTGCTGCGTGCACCGATTCCGATGCGTTTTTGTATGCTAAACCCGCCTATGTCAAGTATGTCTTTACCCATTATCAAAAATAACCAAAAAACCCAGCATAACGCTTATATAAATATATGATGCAGCACGCCAGCCTTATGTCTCATTAATTTAGCCTTTTTTTGCAAAATATTTTCTCCGGCTTTTTCACGGAAACATAAAGCCGCCTTCTAAATATTCCCAAATCCTCATTTTATGATATAACCCGCATCATGTCCAGTATTATGGCTATTTTTTTATAATATCAGCTAAAAAAAAGTTGTGTATTGACAAAGTTGGCTGAAATTCAGATAATACTCCAAATTAGTGTGGTTCTTTGAAATATAATGAATAAACGGTTTTGACGTTATTTCCCCGATAGCTCAATCGGTAGAGCGGGCGGCTGTAAAACAGGGCATGAAAGGGTACGGTAGTTGGCAAAAGATAAAAGGAAGTATGCCGGAAGACGGGGTTATCTGATAGCGGCTGTTAAGAAGCGCAGGCAGAAAATACGCCGAATGGCAATAGCTGCTAAAGGTGGAAAATGTGAAAAATGCGGTTATGAAAGTTGCATTGAAGCATTAGAATTCCACCATAAAGCTGGTTCAGATAAGAATTTTGGTCTTTCGGAAAAAGGGTACGCAAGATCCTGGAAAAGGGTCGAAAAAGAGTTGAAAAAATGTATCCTGCTTTGTGCTAATTGTCATCGTGAGCTTCATGCCAAAAGTTGCAGCTCCTGATGGAAACATCAGGATGAAAACCGGGTGAATTCAGGGAAGCCTAAATCCTACAGGGGCTTGCCGGCTTTAACAAAGCAGGCAGCTTGCAGGAAACGGTAATCCTGAGCCAAGCCTGTCCACACAGGCAGATTAATAAGTGGACAGGAAGGTGCAGAGACTATGAGGTGAGGCGACCTGTGCCAATAAGCTTCAGTCAGCGCCCGGCACCTGCACTATGGACAGTGTAGTGTTCATGGTATGGTGATAAGATAGTCCGGTCTTCAGGGAAACCTGAAGGTAGCTGTAACCGCCAGGTCGTAGGTTCGAGCCCTACTCGGGGAGTTTGGAATATTTCGTTTACGTCATCGAAAGTACTGCTATAGGCAGGCGTTAAGTCGGCCAAACCGACAACATCCTACACGGTACAAAATCATTTTATTCTTTCTCCAGGCACAACGCCGACATCGGCTGTGAGCATAAAAATATCCTTGCCGCCGGCCCCTGCAGCCAGAATCATTCCCTCCGAAAGTCCGAACTTCATCTTCCTTGGCTTTAGGTTAGCAAGACATATAACTATTTTGCCCGTGAGGTCTTGGGGCTTATAAGCCTGGGCGATGCCTGCAAAAACATTTTTCTCAACCCCGCCCATATCCAGCTTCAGATACAGCAGTTTGTCGGCACCTGCGACCGCTTCTGCCTTTATGACCTTTGCAATCCGCAGGTCGATTTTTGCAAAATCTTCGATTGTGCATTCCGGCGCAATCGGCTCGCCTAAAGTTACCGGTGCAGGCTGCGACGCCTGGGACTCTTTACTTTCTTCTATCATTGCATCCACCTTTTCTTTTTCAACCCTGTCAATCAATCGCTCAAACGTGTTTATCTTGTGATTTTCCAACAACTTATCGACATCGGCAAAACTGAGCTTGCCGACATTGAGAAACTTTTCTATTTTTTCGGCGAATTTGGGCAAAATAGGTTTTAGGTAAATCGTAATTATGCGTACAGCGTTTATCGTTGCGGTAAGTATCGTAAGCGTTTTTTCCAAATCGGTCTTTACCATTGCCCATGGCTGGTTCTGCTCGACATATTTATTAGCCATGTCGGCTAAAGCGGTAATTGTCCGCACAGCGGCGGCAAAGTTAAGGTTTTCATAACTCTTAATGACTTCATCTTTTGCAGCAATTAACTGGTTAATCAGGTCTCGCCCCTGCTGGTCGAGCCGCCCAAGCTGGGAGTTGAATTGCTTTGTCAACATCGGGCCGGAACGAGAGGCAAGGTTTGCAAACTTACCCACAAGGTCGGAGTTGGTCCTGTTGACAAAATCCTCGATGCTCAGGTCGATATCTTCGATTCCGCCCGCAAGTTTGCTTGCGTAATAGTACCGCAGGTATTCCGGGTTAAGATATTTAAGATAAGTGCCTGCCCTGATGGATGTTCCGCGTGATTTGCTCATCTTCTCGCCGTTTACGGTCAAAAAGCCGTGAATAAACAGCTTATTTGCGGTTTTGAATCCGGAACCGATAAGCATTGCAGGCCAGAACAACGCATGGAAATACATAATGTCCTTGCCGATGAAATGGTAAAGCTCATATTCGGGGCTGTTCCAGACCTTGTTAAAATCGAGGCCGTTTTTGTCGCAGTAATTTTTAGCTGACGCCATGTAACCTATTGGTGCATCGAGCCATACGTAGAAGTATTTATTTTCTTCGCCTGGAATTTTGAATCCGAAATATGGGCCGTCGCGTGATATGTCCCAGTCTTTGAGGCCTGTACTGAACCATTCCTCGAGCTTGTTGGCGACGGATTTTTGGGTATAGCCGTTTTCTATTAATCGCCGCAGCGGCTGCTCGAAGTCGGCAAGTTTGAAAAAGTAATGCTCGGACGTTTTGCGGACTGGTTTGCCGCCACAGGTCGAGCATCCCGGATTGATTAAATCTGTCGGCTGATATGTCGTGCCGCAGACTTCGCAGGAATCGCCGTACTGGTCATCGGCCTTGCATTTCGGGCAGGTGCCGCGGATATAGCGGTCTGGCAGAAACATTTTGCAGCTTTCGCAGTAGGCCTGCTCGACATTCCTTTTGGCGATTGAGCCGGCTTTGTTGAGTGCGTTAAAAATCTGTTCGCTGAACTTCTGGTTCTCCGACGAATGGGTCGAATAATAATTATCGAACTCAATAAAGAAGTTCTCGAAATCTGTTTTGTGCTCTTTT
>Ga0315291_10006421_pt1 | contig 14601 bp, 15 predicted proteins | sample YL17G12_20_MG_FD_203070 | JGI IMG/M metagenome (GOLD analysis project Ga0315291, IMG submission 203070) | Sediment microbial communities from Yellowstone Lake, YNP, Wyoming, USA - YL17G12_20 | ecosystem: Environmental > Aquatic > Freshwater > Lake > Sediment | place: USA: Wyoming | collected...
AGCCTGCCGAAGTAAAGACCCCCGGAACCCCGAGTGGAAACCCTGCGCGAAGGAGGCGGGCCTCGACGAGGAAGTGATGCAGAAATGCTTCGACGGCGAAGGCAAAAAGCTCCTGGCCCAGGATTTCGGCGTGGCTCAGGCGCTGGGGATCGGCGCCAGCCCAACCTTCATCGCGAACGGCCGCCGTCAATTCAATGCCATCGATGGCGGCACGCTGCAGAAGCAGTACTGCCAGGACAACGCCGACCTGGCGGCGTGCAAGACCGAGGTCAAGGCCGCGGACCCGGCTGCAGCTGCTGCGCCGGTGCCTGCGGGCGCGTGTGGCAAGCAGTAGGCTGCAGCTGGTATTTGTTCCGACCCACCGACAGAGCCAAGTGCGGGCCGCCGCACTTGGCTCTGTCACCTTCGAGCCGAAAGATCCGTGACACCCTACCATTGACAATCTCTGCGCGGCGGGCTGAGGCCTCAGGGGGGTGCAGCGTAGCCTGACCAGCGGCTGGTCACCCACCGGGCGCGAAGCCGGTTGAGGGTGGGTTGACGTCGTGCTAACACGTCGTCAACCCCGCGGGAAAGAGAGGAGATTTATGAAGCGATACGGCTTTATTGCTATGGCAGCATTCGCAGTGATCGGATTGGGCGCCTGGCTGACGGCAGCGGCCAGCGCTTCGGATGACGCGGCGACGCAGAAGCTCATCGAGTATTTCCGCCGTAAGCAGAACATCGCGCCCAGCATGCAGGTGGAGGTCAAAGACCAGAAGCCGTCGAAGATCAAGGGTGCGAAGACGGGCGTGCTCAGCGTCGGCGGCCGGTCGGTGGAGTTCACCATGTCCGACGATGGCCACTACGCCTTCTTCGGCGAGCTGGAGGATCTGACGGTCGACCCGTTCGCCGGCGTGATGAAGAAGATCTCACTGAAGAATGTCCCATCGAGGGGACCGGCGAACGCGAAAGTCACCATCGTGGAGTACTCCGATTTCCAGTGCCCGTTCTGCTCCCGCGGCTACCAGACGCTGGAGAACCAGGTGCTGAAGGACTACGGGGACAAGGTCCGCTTCGTGTTCAAGAACTTCCCGCTGCCGATGCACCCCTGGGCCGAGCCCGCCGCGGTCGCCACCGAATGCGCCCGGGAGCAAAAGCCCGACGCCTTCTGGAAGCTCTACAACTTCTACTTTCAGAACCAGCGCGACATCACGCTGCAGAACTTGAAGGACAAGAGCCTCGAGGCGCTGAAGGATGACGGGGTCGATCCCGCCAAATTCAGCGACTGCTTCGACAACAAGAAAACCCTCGACCTCGTCAAAGCCGAGCAAGCCGAAGGCGGCAGCGTCGGCGTGAACGGTACGCCCGCTTTCATCATCAACGGCCGCCTGATCAGCGGCGCCCAGCCCTACGAAAACTTCAAGGCCGTCATCGACGACGAGCTGGCGCGCGCCGAAAAGAAGTAGCCCCGTTCATTCCTCGGGCGGCTCGCCGTGCCGCGAGCCGCCCGAGCAGCTCTTACCCTCACAGTCTTCATCCGCGGGCCGGGCCGGCACCGTGCCGGTTGACAGCCGTAGAGCGCTGCGCCATGCAGGTACGGCTGCGACGGGCATTCACGGCCGCAGCACGCGTTTGCAAAAGGGGAATGGTCAACCATGTTGCGCACCGACATCTGTGATCGTCTCGGCATCGAGTACCCCATCGTCTTGGCAGGAATGGGCGGTGTGTCGATGCACCAGCTCACGGCTGCCGTTTCCAACGCCGGCGGCCTGGGTGTGCTCGGCGGTGCCACGGTCGACGCGGAGAGCTTGCGTCAGGAGATTCGCGAGACCCGCACGCTGACCGACAGGCCTTTTGCGGTCGACTTGCTCGCCGTCATCCCCGACATGATCCGGCCGCAGATGCAGGTGATTTTCGAGGAAGGCGTGAAGATCTTCGTCGCCGGGCTCGCCGTGCCGCAGGAGTTCATTGCCGAGATGCACGAACGTGGCATGACGGTCATCGTGATGGTCGGCAAAGTCCGCCACGCAATCAAGTCGGAGCAAGCGGGCGCCGACATCGTCGCGGCGCAGGGAACGGAGGCCGGCGGCCACACCGGCGAAGTCGGCGGCCTGGCATTGATTCCACAAGTGGTGGACGCCGTAAAGATCCCGGTGCTGGCCGCCGGCGGCATCGCCGATGGCCGCGGGCTGGTCGCCGCCCTGGCACTGGGCGCCCAAGGCGTAGTGATCGGCACGCGCTTCATCGCCACTCCCGAAGCGCAGGCCGCGCCGGCGTACCGCCAAGCCATCCTGCATTCGAACGAAGCCGATACCATCCGCACCCGTTGCTACACCGGCAAACCAGCGCGTACCATTCGCAACCGCTACAACGAAGAGTGGGAAGGCAAAACAGGCGAGATCCAGCCCTTCCCGCTGCAGGCGGCGTACTCTTACCAACAGGGAGTGATGGATTATATGGGCATCGCCGGCGGCGGCGATCCGGAACGATCGTTCATGCCTGCAGGCCAGGGCCTCGGGATGATCCGTTCGCTGAAGCCCGCGGCGCAGGTCGTCGCCGACATCATCAAAGAAGCCGAAGCCGTTCTGACGCGGCCGCCGCTCGCGCAGGACGGCCGCGCGTAGCTCACCAGGGCCGCATCCACCCAAGGGCTCCAAAGCTTATTCAGCGGTGCTGTAGCGCTCTTTGTAGATGCGGAAGAAGGCCACCACCATGGCGATGACGACCGGCGCGAGAAACACGCCCAGCAGCCCGTACGCCTGCAGACCGCCGAGAATGCCGAAGAACAGCAACACCGTCGGGATCTCGGCGCGCTCGCCGATCATCAGCGGCCGGATCACGTTGTCGAGCACCCCGAGGACCGCCGTCCCCCAGATGGCGAGCAAAAGCACGCGCCAGAACAAGCCCAAAAACAACAGGTACACGGCCACCCCACCCCAGACGGCGGTGGAACCCAACGGCAGCAACGAGAAGAATGCGGCGGCGCAGCCGAGAAAGATCGCGAAGGGCACGCCCAGAGCCCAAAACCCCAACCCGAGAAACACGCCTTGCAGGGCGGCAACCGCCAGCGTCCCTTGCACCACCGCGGACAGCGTGTCGTACAGGCGCCGCAGGACCAGATCCTTGTATTCGGGTTCCATCGGCAGCATCCCGCGAATGCCGCCGACGATGCGCGCGCCGTCGCGGAAGAAGAAGAACAACGCAAAAGTGGTGAGAAAGAAATCAACAACGAATGCCGCCACGTTCTTCGCGATCCCCGCGGCTTGCGACACCAGGAAGGTGCTGAGGGCATTGCCCGCCTTCATCGCCACGGCGGCGATGTCGATGTTCCACGATTCGAGCATGGGTATGAGGGTCCTGGACGCCCGCGCCGGCGCAGAGGCCTTCAGCTTCTCGAAGAGTTGCTGCAGTTGACCGCTCGCCACGACTTCGCTGCTGCTCTGGTACAAAGCCACGGATTCGTTCGCCAACAGGATGATCAAAAGCACGGTGGGAACCATGACCACGAGGATCACCAGGGTGGTGAAACAGAAGGCGGCCAGGCTATTGCGACCCCGCAGCGCAACGGTCAAACGGGCATGCAGCGGGTAGAAGATGAAGGCCAGAAGCGCCGCCCACGTCAGCGGCACCAGGAAGACTCCGAAGATGCGGTAGAATTGGTACAAGAGGAAAAAGAAGACGGCAAAGAAGAAGGCTGCGAAGAGCTGCTGCCTTGTCATCGGATCCAGCACGCTAACAACATCGCCTGATGGTCGCAAACGTCCGCCAGCAACGACCCGTGCGCTCGTAGGACCCGTGCTTTCTTGACCGTGCGGGGGGAAATTGGTAGCTGATGAAGTTCTCGGCGCTCACCTTCTTCTGAACACACGACGGCGATGGAGAAGGCGGGGCGGAGACACGCAGGCACGTAGCTCAGTGGGAGAGCGCTTCCTTGACGCGGAAGAGGTCGGCGGTTCAATCCCGCCCGTGCCTACCAGTACTCTCCCCGAGCCGACACATAACCGTCCTGAGCCGCGGGGTCAGCCGGGAAAGAAAACGCAGGTGATTACTCAAACATGGCCAGCATTACTGTGACGATGCCGGACGGGGCGAAACGGCAGGTCGAGATCGGCACACCGGTTGCCGAGGTCTTGAAAAGTCTCGGGAGCTACAACCGCCAGGTCGTTGCGGCCAAGGTCAACGGCCGCATCGTTGATCTATCTACACAAATATGTGAAGACTGTGGCGTCGCGCCGGTCAGTGTCGAGTCACCCGAAGGTCTCGATATCCTGCGCCACTCGACGGCACACCTGATGGCGCAGGCGGTGAAGCGGCTGTTCCCTGAGGTGCAGATCACCATCGGCCCTACGATCGCCGACGGCTTCTACTACGACTTCAAGCGCGACCAGCCATTTACGCCGGAAGATCTCAACAAGATCGAAGAGGTCATGCGCGAAATCGTGGCCGCCGCCTGCCCGATCCGGCGCGAGGAGATGCCGAGGGCTGCCGCCATCGAATTCTTCAAAGGCCTGGGCGAGCAGTACAAGGCCGAGATCCTCGACGGGATTCCGGAAGACGCGGTGTCGCTGTACCGGCAGGGTGAGTTCGTCGATCTCTGCCGCGGCCCCCACGTGCCGTCGACAGCGGCGATCAAAGCCTTCCGGCTGACCAGCGTTGCCGGCGCGTACTGGCGCGGCGACGAACGCAATGAGATGCTGCAGCGCATCTACGGCACTGCGTGGCCGAGTAGCAAGGAGCTCGATGCGTACCTCAAGCGCATCGAGGAAGCCAAACAGCGCGATCACCGCCGTCTCGGACCCGCGCTGGACCTGTTTTCGTTGCACCCGATCGCCCCAGGCTCACCCTTTTTCCACCCCAAAGGCGCGGTGGTGTACAACGCGTTGATCCAGTACATGCGCAGCCTCTACGGCCGCTACGGGTACACCGAGGTCATTACGCCGCTCATTTTCAAGACCGAGCTGTGGCAGACCTCCGGCCACTACGAGGCCTTCCACGATGACATGTTCCTGATGAAGGCCGAAGAAGAGGAGTACGGGGTGAAGCCGATGAATTGCCCCGGGCATTGCTACCTCTTCGCCACCCGCAAGCACTCGTACCGCGACTTGCCGGTGCGTTACGCAGACTTCAGCCGGCTACACCGCTTCGAACGCTCCGGCACGCTTGCCGGCCTCACGCGCGTGCGCTCGATGGTGCAGGACGACGCTCACATCTACTGCACCCCGGCACAGCTCGACAGCGAGCTCGAGCAGTTCATTGCGATGACGCGCGAGGTGTATGGCGTCTTCGGCTTCGACCGCATCGAGGTGACCCTGCAAACCCGGCCCGAGAGGTTCCTTGGGCGCATCGAGTTGTGGGATGCCGCCGAAGCGGCCCTACGGCGGGTGCTGGAGCAGGCCGGCTACCCGGTCACCGTGCTGCCCGGCGAAGGCGCATTCTACGGCCCGAAGATCGGTTTCGATTTCCGCGACGTGCTCGAACGGTCCTGGACGCTCGCGACCATCCAGATCGACTGCGCCATGCCGGAGCGTTTCGGGTTGAAGTACGTCACCCCTGAAGGGACCGATGCCGTGCCGGTGATGCTGCATCGCGCCGTGCTGGGCTCGATCGAGCGCTTCATTGCGATCCTCATCGAGCACACGGCCGGCAGGTTGCCTCTGTGGCTTGCTCCGGTGCAGGTGCGGGTGTTAACAGTAACGGAGCGGCAAGACCACTATGGCCGGGAGGTCACGGATCGCTTGCTGCGAGCCGGTCTCCGAGCCGAGCTGGACAACCGGAATGAGAAGCTCGGCTTGAAGATTCGTGAGGGGCAGCTGGAGAAGGTGCCATACATGTTGGTCGTCGGCGACAAGGAAGCCGCCAACGGGACGGTCGCGCCGCGTAGTCGCAGCGGCGAGACTTCGCCAGCGCTGCCGCTCGATGCCTTTATCGACCGCTTGCTAGACGAGGCGGTGCCGGGAAGGCGGTCCGAAACACCGGCAAGCTAGCTGGACGGCCTGCCTTGACGTACAGACAACGCGTAGGTTGGAGCTAAGAACAGCCAGAGGACGGTGATCTCATGCCCAAGCAGAAGACGAGCCGCGGCGCGGCCAAGCGTTTCAAACTCACGGGGACGGGCAAGCTCAAGCGTCGCAAGGCGTATTTGCGGCATATCTTGACAACCAAGACGCGCAAGCAAAAGCGCAACTTGCGCCAGGCGGTGGTGGTCGATCAAACCAACGCCAAGGCGATCAAGCGCCTGCTGCCGTATCTGTAACCTTGTTCCGATCCGGCTGAGGTGCTACCCGAAATCCTTCTCAGGAGACCACACATGCCACGCGTGAAGAGAGGCACAAAAGGGCGCCATCGCCACAAGAAGATCCTGAAGCTGACCAAGGGATACGTCGGCGGCCGCCGCAACCAGTACCGGCAAGCCCGCGAGACGCTCGAAAAGGGGCTCACGTACGCGTATCGCGACCGCAAGGTGCGCAAGCGCGAGTTCCGCGGCCTGTGGATCGTTCGCATCAACGCCGCCGCGCGCCAGCATGGGTTGAGCTACAGTCAGTTCATGCACGGGCTGAAACAGGGCGGCATCGGCGTCGACCGGAAAATCCTGGCGGATCTTGCCGTCCGCGACCCGGCCGGCTTTCAGCAATTCGCGGAACAGGCCAAAGCGCATCTTGCCGCCTAGGCGTGTCACACACACAGTCACGATTGCCCGGCAGGCAGCCAGACAAATTGGCGGGAACTCAGTTCCGAGCCGGCAAGCTGTGCCGGCCGTGGAGTTATGACGGCATGAGATGAAAGCAACTCTGGAACGAATTCACCGCGACGCCTTGGCGGCCCTGCAGACAGTGCAAGCGGAAGCCGAGGTCGAGCAGCTGCGCATTCGCTTCTTGGGCCGCAAGGGTGAATTGACCGAGGCCGTGCGCGGCTTGCGCGAGGTGGCGCCCGCCGAACGCCCCGCGATCGGCGCTTACCTGAACCAGATCAAGGACGAGGTCGAGCGCAGGATCGAAGAGAGCTTGACCCTGCTGCGGCAAGCCGAACGCGAACGCCGAATCGCGGCCGAACGGGCCGACGTGACCGCGCCCGGCCGCCACCGCATTCCCGGTCATCTCCATCCACTCACGCAGACCCTGGAAGAAATCGTCGACATTTTCGTCGCGTTGGGTTTCAGCATCGCCGAGGGACCGGAAATCGAGGACGAGTACCACAACTTTACCGCTTTGAATGTTCCCGCGGATCACCCAGCCCGCGACATGCAGGACACCTTGTTCGTGACCGACGGCTACGTGCTGCGGACGCACACTTCGCCGGTGCAAATCCGCGTCATGGAGACACACCAACCGCCGCTGCGCGTCATCGCCCCCGGCGCATGTTATCGCCACGACTACGATGCCACCCACTCGCCTATGCTGCACCAGATCGAAGGCTTTATGGTCGATCGGCGCGTCACCTTTGCCGATTTGAAAGGCGTGCTGACACTGGCGCTGCACCGTATCTTCGGCGGCCAGACCCAGCTGCGCTTTCGCGCCAGCTTTTTCCCCTTCACCGAACCCAGCGCCGAGGTCGATATTGGTTGCGTGCTCTGCCAGGGCAATAACCGGCAATGCACGATGTGCAAGGGCAGCGGCTGGCTCGAGATCCTAGGCGCTGGGCTGATCGATCCAAACGTGTTTGCTGCCGTGGGGTACGATCCTGAGGCGGTGTCGGGCTTCGCGTTTGGGCTTGGTGTCGATCGCGTCACCATGGTCAAGTACCAGATCAACGACATCCGCTTGCTCTTCGCCAACGACATGCGTTTTCTGCAGCAATTCTAGCGCGCGCCATGAAAATCGCCTGGAACTGGCTGGCGGAGTTCGTTGAGCTGACCCTTCCGATCACGCAAGTCGCGGAGCGGCTCACCATGGCGGGGCTGGAGGTGGAGTCGATCGAGGAAATCGGCGATGCGCTGTCCGCAGTGGTGTGCGCCGAAATCGTGGAAGTGCGGCCGCATCCGCAGGCGGAGCGCTTGAACGTGTGCACCGCACGCACGGGTCCGGATACGACATGCACCGTGGTGTGCGGGGCTGTGAACGTTCAGGCGGGGAGCCGTGTGGCCTATGCGCCTCCCGGGTGCACTTTGCCTGACGGCCGGCGACTCGAAACGGCCGACGTGCGCGGCGTTACCTCCGCCGGAATGCTGTGCTCGGAGGCGGAATTGGGCATCGGAACGGACACTGGCAGCATCCTGCTGCTGCCGAACGACGCCGCCATCGGCGCGCGGGTCTCCGCTATCCTCGGTCTGGAAGACACGGTGCTCGATGTCTCCGTCACCCCCAATCGCGGCGACTGCCTGAGCGTGATCGGTATCGCGCGCGAGATTTCCGTGCTGACCGGGCAGCGCTTGCGGCGCCGACGCTTGACCGTGCCCGAGTCCGATGTTGCGGCCGCCGATTTGATCGCGCTCCGTATCGACGATCCCGAACTATGCCGCCGCTACGTCGCGCGCGTGCTTTCCGACGCAACCATCGCTCCCTCACCGCTATGGATGCAAAGCCGATTGCGGGCCGCAGGCATTCGGCCGATCAACAACGTCGTCGACGTGACCAATTACGTCATGATCGAACGTGGGCAGCCGCTCCACGCCTTCGATTACGATCGGCTGCCGGCAAAGGAGATTCTGGTGCGGCGCGCCCAGACCGACGCCGCTTTTGCGACGTTGGACGGCCAGGCGCGGACCCTGGATGCCGACGACCTGATGATCACCAGCGGCGGCGAACCCGTGGCGATTGCCGGCGTGATGGGCGGAGCGGACACGGAGGTGACCCTGAGCACGCGCCATATCTTGTTGGAAAGCGCGTGGTTCAATCCGGGCGCTATCCGGCGCACGGCAAAACGACTAGGTTTGCGCACCGAAGCTTCCTATCGCTTCGAGCGGACGACCGACATCGAAGGCGCACCTGTGGCCGCCGACCGCGCCGCAGCGTTGATGGCGCGCATCTGTGGTGCCACCATCGCCCGTGGACGGGTGGACGCGTACCCGGGCCCCGCTCAGCAGGTTCCCATCTCGATGCGCCTCAAGCGCGTTGACGAGCTTCTCGGCATGACGATCGGCCGCAGCGAACTGCTGTCGCGGCTGAAGGCTCTCGGGGTGAGCGTGTCTCCCGCAACGCGGGGCACGTTGACGGTGGTGCCGCCGTCATACCGATCGGATCTGACGCGTGAGGTCGATCTGATCGAAGAGGTGGCGCGCCTGGGCGGATATGAAAACGTGCCCACCACGCTTCCCGAATCGACCTTGGCCGGTTCGGGACCGGAGCTCAACCAGCGGCGGGAACGAGATTTGAAACGGTTTTGTGCCGCGCACGGGCTGAGCGAGGTCATCCTCTTGAGCTTCTGCTCGCCCCGGTTGAACGCGCTGTTTCCCGGCCTGCACGACCGCCGTCACGCGGTGCGCATCCTCAACCCGGTGGTGCAGGAAGAGACGGAGTTAAGATTGAGTCTGCTTCCGGGCCTGATCCGCGTTGTCCGCGATAACCATGACCAGGGGGTGACACGCGTGGGTGAGTTCTGCATCGGCAAAGTGTTCTGGCGGGATGAGGCGTTTGGCGAGGCGCGGCGGCTCGCGGGCGCCATCTGCCCCACTCTGCCGGTTGCCGGAATCGGCAGCCGCAACGTGCGGACGGAGTTCGCCGACGTCAAGGGCATCGTCGAAGCCATCCTCGGATTCCTGGGGATCAGTGAGGCGCGGTGGACTGCTGCCACCGATGCGTCAGCCTTTCATCCGGGGAAGACCGCACGCGTGGCGGTCGCTGGCGTGCCCCTGGGCATCGTTGGCAGCCTGCATCCGGCGGTGGCGGCGGAGATGAAAGTGCAGGATCCCTGCTGGGTGTTTGAGATTGACTCGGACCGGTTGCTTGAGTATTCTCGCACTCGTATTACGTACCGTGACCTTTCACGATTTCCTGCAGTTTTGCGAGATGTTGCGATCGTGACTGAGGAAAGTTTCGCATCCGATCTGGTGGTTCGATTCGTGCGTGAGTGGAACCAGGAACGGCGCTTGATCGAAGCCGTGTACCTGTTCGATCAGTACACCGGACCACCAATCCCTCCGGGGAAGAAAAGCCTCGCGTACTCACTGTCCTATCGCGCTGCCGACCGCACGCTGACCGATGCGGAAGTCAATCAGGTCCACGGGCAGCTGATCGCTGCACTCAAGGATGCCCTGCATGTTGAACCACGGTAGGTGAGGTTCTTTGACCTTCGGGGGATTCCGGGCGTGACCATGACCAAAGGAGATATCGTCGAGCGCATCTACGAAAAGGTGGGCTTTTCGAAAAAAGAGGCGAGCGATATCATCGAATGCATTTTGGGAATCATCAAGAACCGTCTCCAGGAAGGCGAAAAGGTGAAGATCTCGGGGTTCGGCAACTTCGTTGTGAGCCAAAAGCGGCCGCGCAAGGGCCGCAACCCGCAAACGGGTGGCGAAATCACTATCTCCGGCCGCCGCGTCTTGACCTTCAAGTCGAGTCAGGTCCTCAAGAAAAGCATGAATCCGGAGGCCTCAGGTTGACCGTGCGTGACGACCAAGAGCAGTTGCCGGACAAGCTCTATTTCAAGATCGGGGAGGTCGCCGGCATCGTCGGCGTCAAACCCTATGTCCTGCGCTATTGGGAGAGCGAGTTCAGCGTCATCAAGCCCGCCAAGACCCGTTCCAAGCATCGCCTCTATCGCCGCAAGGACGTTGAAACGCTTTTGCAGATCAAGCGGCTGTTGCATGAACAGCGCTTCACGATTGAAGGTGCACGCAAGCGCTTGAAAAGCTTGCAGAAGGAAGAACGCCAGCAACTGGAGATGCCGGTCGGCGACCGCAGCTACCGCAGCGTACTCCTTCGCCTCAAGCATGACCTCGAATCGATACACCGCTTGCTCACTTAGTCCCCCCCCAATCCGCGCCTTTTCCAAAACCCGGCCGTCACGAATTTAGCGAAGACGCACAAAAACCGTGCGGCAGATCGGCCCGGAAGCGGCGGCTCCGATCAGAACTGCTGGCATGGCCGTTGCTCAACCCGTGTCCGAGGCGATTGCACATGATCCCCGAGGTCAAGCGCGAGCGTTCCGGAAGCGAGCTGGTGTTCAGCCTGTTGAAGACGCTCATGGCCGGCTATCAACTCTGGGGCTCGGCCTCGGCTCTAAATCTCGAGGAACTTGCCGGATGCTTGCGCACCACCGATACGCGCGTGGCGGGCGTGGCTGTATACCTGGCTGGGGAGGGTTTGGTTGCCTTGGACAACGGCGGCGGTACCGTGCGGCTCACCGAAAGTGGAGCTCGCAATCTGTTGCAGCGAGTGAGCCCGTGCGCCGGTGCGCCAGTCAGCCAGTGAAGAACAGACCGGCACACCGGCGTACCATTAGCGACAGTTGTGTTTCGCGCGCCAACGTGGCACTAAACGAACCAGTGGCGCGGTGATGCTGGAGCCGCGTGGTGCCGTGGGTGAGTTTCGGGGCGTGGCGCAGCCTGGTAGCGCACTCGCTTGGGGTGCGAGTGGTCGTGGGTTCAAATCCCGCCGCCCCGATTGGTTTCCCCCCGGCGCAGCGCTTCAAGCCGCGCGCAACGGGGCAGAACGCTGCGCTCTCACCTACAGTGCCAGTGAGACGCCTCCCGACGTCGCCGACTCAAGTTTGCCTCGTTGGAAGCCCGGTGCTAGCCTTTTTCACGTGTCCATTCTGCTCAGCAATGACGACGGGATCTCCTCGGAGGGCATCGCGGTCCTGCAGGAAACCCTGGCGGCGTTGGATGAGATCTGGGTGGTGGCGCCGGACCGCGACCAGAGTGCGGTCAGTCACTCGTTGACGCTGCACCGCCCGTTGCGCATCGAGCCGGTGGGCCCGCGCGTCTTTGCGGTAGACGGGACACCGACGGACTGCATCAACCTCGCGATCAACGGCATCCTGCGCGAACGTCCGCGTCTGGTGATCTCTGGCATCAACCATGGGGCGAACCTGGGTGACGACATCACCTATTCCGGTACGGTCTCGGCGGCCATGGAAGCGACGCTGCTGGGCGTTCCCGCGGTTGCGGTTTCTTTAGTGGCCGACAGCGCGTTCGATTTCGCGCCGGCTGCGGCCTTCACGCACCGCTTGGCTGCCGCCATTCTGGACGATCACTTGCCCTCCGACACCCTCCTCAACGTCAATGTCCCGGCGTTGCCGGCGGAGCAGATCAAAGGCTTCGCACTGACGCGTCAAGGAAAGCGCCGCTACGACGACGCCATCGTCGAGAGGACAGATCCGCGCGGCAAGACCTACTACTGGATCGGCGGTGGGCCGTTGGCCTTCGTCGACGGCGAGGGCACCGATTTCAGCGCCGTGCAGCAGGGCCTCATCTCCGTCACCCCGCTGCATCTCGATTTGACGAACTACGCCTCGCTGGTGCGCCTCCGGAAGCTGCAGCTGCGCTGGCCATGAATTTCGACCAAGCACGCGAGCAAATGGTTGAAGAGCAGCTGCATGCCCGCGGTATCCACGACGAGCGTGTACTGGCGGCGATGCGCCGGGTGCCGCGCCACTTGTTTGTCGAGACCGCGTTGCAGCGGCGCGCTTACGACGATACACCGCTCCCGATCGGGCAAGACCAGACCATCTCGCAACCGTACATGGTCGCGCTGATGAGCGTGTTGCTCGAGCTGAAGGGACATGAACGGGTGTTGGAAATCGGCACCGGCTCCGGATACCAAGCTGCGGTGCTGGCGGAACTGGCGCGCGAGGTGTTCAGCCTCGATCGCATCGAGTCTCTCACCGGCAGTGCGCGCGCATGCCTGGAGGGGCTGGGCTACGGGGCATGGGTCTACCTGCGCACCGCCGACGGCTCGAACGGCTGGCCCGAGGCGGCGCCGTTCGATGGCATCATGATCACCGCAGCGGTCCAGCAGATCCCGCGGCCGCTGGTCGAGCAACTCGCGGATGGCGGCTATTTGGTCCTGCCCCTGGGTGAGGACGAGTTGCAGGGTTTGACGCGCATTCACAAGCGCGGCACGCAATTAGACGTGAAGTACTTCGGTGAGTGCCGGTTCGTGAAGCTGATCGGCCCATACGGCTGGGAAGGGTGACCACCATCGGCTAAGGGTGTGAGGACGTGGTGAGTGGGCGAGGGGTGTAGCAGGCGAGCAGCGCGGGAATTGGTGTTGCTAGCGTTGCTTGGCGGTTTGGCCGCGTGCAGTCACGCGTTGCACCACCGCGTGCGGCCGGGTGAAAACCTGTACCGGATCGGCAAAGCCTACGGCGTTTCGGTCAAGCGCCTGGCCGAAGCGAATCATCTGCGCGACCCGTCGCGCATCGAAGTGGGGCAGCGGCTGTTGATTCCCGGCGCGCGGCGCGAACTGCCGGTGACCCTCATCACGCCGCGCGCCGTCAGCGTGCGCCGCAACGAGGTTCATGGGCCGAAGGACGCGAAGATGAATTTCGCCTGGCCCGTGACCGGCGGCATCGTCACCTCCGGGTTCGGCCGGCGCGGCCATGGTTTCCACGACGGCGTCGACATCAGCGCGCCGGCGGGAACCCCGGTGCACGCCGCGCAGGACGGCGACGTCATCTACAGCGATGCGCTGCGCGGCTACGGCAATGTCATCATCCTGCGGCACGCCGGCGGCTTCGCCACCGTCTACGCTCACAACCAAGTCAATCGGGCCCACGAACGGCAGCATGTGCGCCAAGGTGACATCATCGGCAGCGTCGGCGACAGCGGCCGCACCTCGGGTGCCAACCTCCACTTCGAGGTACGCCAGGACAACGTCGCGCTGGACCCGCTGGAGTTCTTGCCCCCGCCCGAACAGCTGGCGGCTCCCCCCGGCCTCGCGGGCAAGGCGGTTGACGCCGCTACCCATCGCCGCTTCGATTTGGTAAAGCCAACGGGCGTGATGAAACGGAGGGTGACGTGAAGGATTTGAAGCTCTACATCCGCGACATACCGAATTTCCCCAAGCCCGGCATCATCTTCCGTGACATCACGCCGTTGCTGGCCGACGGCGAAGCGCTTCACGAAGTTATCGATCGGCTCTCGCAACCGTACCGCGGCCGTATCAACATGGTGTTGGGCATCGAGTCGCGCGGTTTTCTCTTCGGCGCTGCGGCGGCGTACGCCCTCGGTGCGGGCTTGGCCGTGGTGCGCAAGCCCGGAAAGTTGCCGGCGCAAACGTACGCCGCGCAGTACGCCTTGGAATACGGGCGCGATGCTCTCGAGATCCATCGCGATGCCTTCGGCCACCCGACCCGGGTGCTGATCGTTGACGATCTGCTCGCCACCGGCGGCACCGCCTGCGCCGCGGTCGAGCTGGTCGAACGCCTCGGAGGAGAAGTGGTAGCCTGCGCTTTCGTGATCGAACTGGCAGCGCTCGGCGGGCGGGACCGACTGCAACGGCATGAGGTCTTCTCACTGGTACGCTACGACGACTGAAAACGATCGGCGACTCAAGCATCAGCCACGCAGCATGACGTGGCGCTATTGACTCGTTCGTTGCGGAGCTGAAAGCTGACAGCTGAGAGCTAACCCAACTTCCACAAGTCAAGGGGTTGAGTCTCGGGTTTTCAGCTACTTAGGTCAAGAAGTCGCCACTACATTTTGCCTGCGCGCCTGAGTTCGTCCTCCGTGATGCGGATACGCTC
>Ga0315291_10006424_pt1 | contig 14597 bp, 13 predicted proteins | sample YL17G12_20_MG_FD_203070 | JGI IMG/M metagenome (GOLD analysis project Ga0315291, IMG submission 203070) | Sediment microbial communities from Yellowstone Lake, YNP, Wyoming, USA - YL17G12_20 | ecosystem: Environmental > Aquatic > Freshwater > Lake > Sediment | place: USA: Wyoming | collected...
TTCACCTGTAAATGGATAACCGCTTGCGGAAATTGTATGATCAGAAGACCAGTGTTGTGCGATCAATAGTAATGGTATAAACATTACTACATATAAATAATTTCTTGCTAACTTCATATTTTTCTCCTTTTTTTTTATTAATTCTACAGGAGCGATAGAATCTGATACATTTCGTTTCTTTAAATTGCCTCTCAGGTCTCCTGATTATCCCAAGAGATTTTAATTAGCTTGCAATTGTTTCGCCAGAGGGATTTAACAAAAATCGATTATATACTAAAAAAGATAACTTACGGAAGTGCAAAATGTTACTCATAATGACAACCAATTAAATTATAATAATTAATCTTGTGTTTGTCAAGAAAAACCTTCAATTATTAAAAGCCATTCCCTTTTTATTTTTCGAAATCAGTTGAGTTTTTGTAGAATATTCAACTTTGCTATCCTAACAGATTCCTTGCAATAACGATTTTCTGGATTTCCGAAGTGCCTTCGTAAATCTCCATACATTTGGCATCTCGGTAATATCGCTCGACTGCATAGTCTTTCGAGTATCCGTAGCCACCAAATATCTGCACCGCTTCTCTGGTTACTTCAACTGAGATAGTTGCCGCATAGAGTTTCGCGATTGATGATTCTTGGGAAAATCTCGCGACTCCCTTGTCTTTCGTAAATGCCGCATAATAAGTTAGCAGACGGGCAGCTTGAATCTTCATTGCCATTTCGGCAAGTTTCGCTTGAATTAATTCAAATTCCGAGATCGCTCGTCCAAACTGCTTTCTTTCTTTTGAATACTGGATAGACTTGTCTAAAGCGGCTTGCGAAATTCCTACTGCCTGAGCACCGATGTCAATACGGCTTACATCTAATAAACTGAGTGCAAGTTTAAAACCCTGCCCTTCCTGACCTAACAGGTTTTCTTGAGGAACCTTACAATCTTCAAAAATTAACTCGGTGTTGGCGGTGGCACGGAGTCCCATCAAATCTTCGTGCTTACCAACTGAAAAACCAGGACTATCGCGGTCAACGATAAATGCGCAGATTCCTTTATTACCTTTGGTTTTATCTGTGGTTGCGATAACAATAAAAACATCAGCTTTACCGGCATTAGTGATAAACCGCTTCGTTCCGTTAAGTATATAATATTTACCATCAAGTTTTGCAGTAGTTTCAAGACTACCCGGATCTGAACCAGCATTCGGTTCGGTTAAAGCAAATGCGCCAAGCTTCTCACCGATTGCCATTTTTGGAAGGTATTTCTTCTTTTGTTCTTCATTACCCCAATTTAAGATTGGATAGCAGGCCAAAGAGTTATGAACCGCGGTAATAACACCAGTTGAACCACATGCTCTTGAGATTTCTTCGATTGCAATCGCTAAGCTAACAAAATCAAACCCAGCGCCACCATATTGTTCTGGAACAACCATTCCCAAAATGCCAAGTTCGGCTAATTTCTTTATACTCTCAATCGGAAACTCACCGGTTTTATCAAGTTCTGCTGCTTTTGGTTCGAGTTCTTCTTTAGCGAATTTCCGCATCATGTCTTGAATCATTTTCTGATTTTCGGACAAATCAAAATTCATAATTTCTCCTTTTTCTTTTTATTTCCTAAATAAATCTAATTTTTCACTACTGGTTTGGAATCGTTTTATCATTTCGCGCGCAATAATCAGTCTCATAACTTCAGAAGTTCCCTCCCCTATTTCTGACAATTTGGCATCTCGATAGAAACGTTCTACCGCATATTCTCTGGACAAGCCATAAAAACCCATCATTCGCATCATTTCACTTGCAGCCCAAGTTCCGATTTCTGAAGCATAAAGTTTTGCCATCGCTGCTTCTTGGTCAACGCGAATACCCGCATCTTTTTTCATAGCTGCATCATAAACCATTAATCGTGCTGCGTAAATGTGGGTAGTTACATCCGCGACAATCTTTGATATCTGTTGCGATTTTACCGGATGTTTTGAGAGCCACTCTAATCCATTATCCAGCGCACCTTGTGCGATACCAAGAGCATGTCCACCAATACTGATTCTCCCGCCGTCTAAGGTCTCCATAAAGATTTTGTAACCATCGAATTCCTGACCTAAAAGATTTTCTTTCGGTACGAAGCAGTCTTCGAATATCAATTCGACCGTATTTGATGCTAATAATCCTAATTTATGTTCTCGTTGACCGATTGAATATCCTTTAAAACCAGTTTCGACAATAAAACAAGTAATACCTTTAGCACCTAATGACTTGTCTAATGTGGCAGCAACAATTACGGTGCCAGCATATTCTGCTGACGTAATAAATCGTTTTGTGCCATTAAGGATATAACCACCCGAGGTTTTTTTTGCGGTTGTTTCAATTGCAGCGGCATCAGAACCAGCATTAGGTTCGGTTAAACCAAACGCACCTAAAATTTTCCCTGAGGCTAATTGAGTGACGTATTTTTTCTTCTGCTCCTCAGTGCCGAACCTGAAAATTGGATAAGTTCCCAATGAGGTATGGGCGCAGAGTGTCAAGCCAGTTGAAGCACAGACCCGCGACACCTCTTCCGCAGCAATCGCATAACTGAGATAGTCTAAACCCATTCCACCATATTCTTTCGGATACGGTATTCCCAGATAACCTTTTACCGCTAATTTTTTAACTATATCAATTGGAAATTCTTCTTTTTGATAAATTGCAGCTGCACAAAGCTGAATTTCTTTGTGTGCGAAAGTAGCAATTCCAGTTCGAAACGTCTCGTATTTTGGCTCTAAACGAGGACCGTCAACTTTCATATTAGTCATTATATGTATAGTTTATCCGGGTCTACATTTTCACGGAGAATTTTCAATTCTTTATCCGTTGGCGGTTCATTAATCCCAACTTTATCCGCAATGAGCATTTCAAACTCGCTGTTCTGTATGACCTGTTCCGTGGTTACACCCGGATTAGTCGCGAGGAGCATCATGCGTTTTGATTTTTCATCAAAGGCCATCAAACCTAAATTACTCACAACTCGATACGGTCCGGTGTTTGGTGGTAACCCAGCTTCCTCTCTTGAACCAGGACCGGTTAAATAACCCGGGGTAGTGAGAAAGTCTAACTTTTTCACAAATCGTTTTGAATCGTGTTGGCGCATGATTGATATCAATTTCCAACAATGCGAACCAACATCATTAGCACCGCCGGAACCAGGTAATCGAACTTTCGGTGGCCAATATTTTCCAATCACCGTCGTATTGAGATTGCCGTACATATCAATCTGGGCACCGCCTAAAAATCCATATTCGATAAATCCACGTTGAGCTGTTTCCATCGTATCGCAGATACCAATTGCAACTACTGCTTTATGAAATGTTCTCGAATCACCAACACCTAACGGCAGTTTCTCCAGACTTGCACCAGTACCACCAAATTCAAACGCAACAATTAAATCTGGTGCGTGCATCTTTTTTGCTAATGATGCGGCAAGCATTGGAATGCCGGTGCCGACAAATGCAACGGTTTTATCCGCCATTAACCGTGCGGCGATGCAAATTAAAAATTCTGTTTCATTGTAGTCTGACATTAGCGACCCCCGATCATTGATTGAAGTTTCTTAAGTCGGTCGATACCGACCAGCTTGATATATTCGTCGTGATTTTTCGGTCCATAGACATATTTATCAAGATACGCTTTGGTCTTTGCCGGGTCTTTTGACTCTTCCAAAAAACTCATCAGATGCTCTTCATCCCGCCAGTACATATAGCACATCTCGCCCGGATGAGAACCGAATGGAGCGTGTACCACTGCGTCAACTAAGAAATAAGGGATAATCGTATGTTCCGGATATTTTCTTATCTCTTCGGTATCAATTATCTCTTCTGTACTAACAATTAACTTCTTACTGGCTCGAGCTAATTCAAAAGCGAAGCCCGAGATACCGTCAATCTGACAGTTACCAAATTTATCTGCTCGATGGACGTGGATTAAGCCGACATCTAAGAACAAAGCAGGTAATAACGCAACTTTCTGACCAGTAAAAGGACATTTTACCACTTTCGCGGAACTGTATTTTAAAGTATCAGTGCCGAGCATTGATAGAGTTGGAATAAATGGCACGCCCATTGCTGCAGCTTTGAATCGCCAGGTAATGGCGCCATTTGACCAGTCCGCGGTTTTAACACGTCCGCTTTCGACCGCGCGTCTTAAAATACTTGAGATACCATAAACTTCCCATGCGATATAAGTAATATCTAATGTATCAACCAAATCAGCGGCTAAAAGCAAGTCGATTTCATGAATGCCTTGCCCGGCTAACTTTAAATGTTTTCTACCCTGACGGATGACTTCGCGAGTAAGAGACATCGGTGCACGGACCGTCCCATAAAGTTCAGTACCCAAATAATCGCCATCTTTAACAAATTTAGTGACCGCTTCTTGTTCCGACATTAATTTCGAAGTGAGGGTTTTGTCTTTATGTTTGTGCACCCATTCGCGAAATCCCCAGACATCGGGTTTTTGGAATAATTCACCTAAACCAGATTCTAAAACTTCCATAATTTCCTCCATGGATTTAATAAAATTGTATTTGTTTCAAATTTCATGTAGTTAAATATAATTGGAAATATATCAATTGTCAACATTACGATTTAAAAACCATAACTATTTCTATTCCAGTGCAGTCCAAAACTACAAACAATCCTAAATTAGATTACCATTAATATCTAAAACTGATCCGAGAATATTCTATTGAAAGTTACGTAATCCTTTCCAACAAAGATAATTATAAGAAACACAAGAAACTATTTGATTTACTTGCATTAAATGAGTAAAATAGTATTGAATAATTTCGCTAAGCCACAGGATATGGAACGATTTCTTAACATTAAAGAACTTTCACAGCATCTGAATGTCAAAGTATGGACTATTTATGATTGGGTTCATAAGGGCTTAATCCCATATTATAAATTGAATAAGTTGGTGCGATTCAAGAAAGTGAAATTAATGAATGGCAAAAGAAAAAACAAAAGTAAAATAAAAAGGGCGTGAGTAAGTATAGATTGACTGCCGGAATGAAACAAAAGGAATTAGCGCGTCAGCTTGGGGTCGACGAAATGACTGTTGTATTCCAGTCTATATTGTACAAACTGGCTATTTTGTACTTTACACTCTTTAAGGTTGTACGACATTATTTTCTCCACGCATATTATATAGTTTCCTGCGTATTAAAGTCAATCGTTTTTTTTCTTCCCGCTTCATCAAGATCTCTTCCCGTCTACCCGCATAAACATCCCGGGGACTCACGTTGTTTAGTGCGGTATGAGGCATGGCCGCATAAGATGTAATTGCTTCGTCAACCGCTTGCTTAAGTTCCTCCGGTGAGCAGTAGACCAAAAGACAGACCCCTTTCCCTAAAAGTGCAAGTTAGATTTTAACCAGTTTGTCTAATATGTGTTGAAACAGAACACATATTAATGTTTGATGTTATCGTGAAATGTGAATATTATTGACTAAAATCGGTGTAAAGAGGCTAAAAAGTGATGAAAAGTGTATATCTCTTAGGGTTAGTATTCGGTTTGCGACCGCATGGGTTCCCGTTCATTCCCAAACTACAAACAACCCTAAAGTAGATTACCATTAATATCTAAAAGTGATCCGGCGGGCCTTGTAGAAAGTCACGTAACCCTATCTAAAAAAGGATACTTATAAGAAACACATGAAACCATTTAATTTGCTTGCATTAAATGAGTAAAATAGTATTGAATAACTTCGCTAAATCATAGGATATGGAACGATTTCTTAACATTAAAGAACTTTCACAGCTTCTGAATATCAAAGCAGGGACTATTTATGATTGGGCTCACAAAGAAATACTCCTGTCCAGTTCCAGAGTGGTGCGTTCCAATATAGATTGGTATTGACTTTGTAAAATATGTAATTATTATTAATTAGTATAACTCATTTTTAGGAGGCGAGTTATGTTAAAAACAGTTGTAATTAGTTTGGTGTGCTTGTTTTTTTTCGCAAGTCTTGGCATAGCGAATAATGGTAATTCCTGCTTTGGTTTACGTCCTACAATAGATTACTCAATAATTAAAAAAATCGTTTTAACACGATAAGAAACTATAATGGGGCGGGCGACATGTCCGCCCCATGTACTAATGTGAAAAAACTTTTCTTTATTCTGTTTGTTTTGCCAACACTATTATCAGCACAATTGTTTATAATGAAACAAATTGTTTTTGTTCCGGAAGGTTCTGATGCGTTGTTTACTCCCTGTGGTGATACTGACCATGATTCTTTAAATGAAATAATTTTTTCCAGATACGATCCTCCAATTCAGAGAATGCTTTGGGGAATCTTGGAAGAGTATTCAACGAATAAATATCAACTTGTTTTTACTGACACAGGCAGTGTTTATCCATATCCACCAGGTATAACAACCGGAAATTTTGAGCCATGGGATATTGGCGATATTGATAGAGACAGTTTGACTGATTTAGTAGGACCTAATTATGAACGTGCAAATGATTCTACTTATAATATCGTAACAACTCAAGAATCACCAAATTATTCGTCATATCCTGAGAATTTATCGTGGTGGTCAAGGTATTCATATAACGAAGTTCAATCCGCGCCATTTTATTTTCCTCCCGATCTCGATTCAGATAATTTAAATGAATTACTTTTCCTTGCTGAAGGTATAGGTGTAACCCATATATTTGAGAATAGAGGAAATAATCAGAACCAACTTGTTTGGAGTAGATATCAAGTCGGAGCATGGTCTTTTGCTTTTGATGATTTTGATTTAGACGGTAGAAAAGAATTTGCAACTGCTAATTTAGGAAGCCTAGGAAAAGTGTCAGTATATGAGAACACTGGTCCTGACCAGTATGAAATGAGTTATCAAGATACAGTTAATATTCCTAATGGACATGATGTCTTTTCCGGTAATGATGTAGATAGTGATGGTCATCCTGAATTCTTTATCCGTTTTGCATGGGTTGGCTGGACATTTTATCTATATATGTGGGAAGCAACTGGTAATAATACTTATCAAAGAACTCTTATTGACCAGGTTGCCAGGCCAAGATTTGATCCTGGTGATATGAGAAGTAAATGTGGTGATATTGATGGCGATAGTATTGAAGAAATTGTCTGGTCAATTGCATCTGATGTATTTGTTTATAAAGCAACCGGCAATAATCAGTTTCAAGTCGTATGGCACTGGATAAATCCGAATCCAGGTCCAAGTCCTGGGGTCCCGGGAGCTCTGATTAATATTTATGATGTGAACCGAAATGGATACAATGAAATTGTTATTAGCGGTTGGAACGAAACGAAAATCTTTGAACTTGAAGCAATAAGATTATTAAGACCAAATGGTGGTGAGACTTTTCAGGCTGATTCTCAACAACGCATCCGCTGGCTGAAATTCTATCCACCAAGATGTGATTCGTTGTCTTTATTCTATTCAATTGATAATGGAATAAACTATACGATGATTACTCATGGCATTTCAGGGAATGACACTTCTTATTTATGGACAGTCCCTAATGCCAATTCTGACTCCTGTAAAATCAAAATCATTGCCTATGGACGAGGCTGGCAATATGACGAGTCGGATGGGGTGTTTAGAATTACGACCACTGGAATTGAAGAAAATCAATCTCGTGAAATTAAACAGTTAAGTTTAAAAATTTTTCCTAGTCTATTCAAATCTCAATCTTCAATAAGTCTTTCTTTGCCTGAGCAACAAAAAGTTATTCTTAAACTTTACAACATTTCAGGCAAGTTAATAAGAACCTTATGCAACGAAGAGAAAAAGCAAGGTATTTACAAAATTTCTTTAAATAGCAAAGACCTACCTTTGGGTGTATATTTTCTTGCTTTACAAACTTCAAATAAAAAATTAATTGAAAGATTTGTAATCGTAAAATAAATATATGAGGTAGTGGAAAATGTTATCAATTATTTTAGTCACGATCATTAGTTTATCTCAATCATCAGCAGATACAATAGAACTGAAAGGAATACAAGATATTTATTATCGGGTATATACTAATGATTGCAATCTATGTTTTCAGTATAAGACACATAAAAATTGGTCAATGCCTAAGGTTATAGATGAAAATGTATCAGAATATGCGATGACCGTTACATCTGGTGATTATGTGCATATGGTCTGGATTAAGCAAGGAAGAATTTACTATAAAACCAACATCTATCCCATAACACAAACAGATACAATTCAATGGGAGAGATTCATTATTATTTCTCCCTATTTCGCTGAACCCTCTTTCAATATTTCTATTGACACTAAAGGCGAATGGATTAATGTTACGTGGTCGGCACCAGCTGAAGACAACTTAACAAAAGTAGAAACATGGCGAAGAGCAAGATGGCTAGGAGAACCACCAGACACATGGGAAGTTCCTAGGTGTTTGAGCGAATCATCTCTTGACATAAAACAAAGTAATAAGAGTAAATAAATGAAAATAAAAGGAGGTGATTATAATGCCTAAGAATATCAGAGTCGCAACATTTAATTGCGAAAACTTATTTAGCAGACCGCTTATATTTGAAGAAAATAAAAAAGATTCGTTACAACTTCTCAAATATGTTTCTCAACTTCAAGAAGAACTAAGAAAAGAAGTGTTTGATCAGAAAGTTATCAAAGAGTTGAAAAAGGAACTTAAGGGTTATATCACTATAAATGACATTCGTGGCAAACATGATAAAGTATCTGGTTCAAACGAATGGCTTGGTTCAATAGACTTTATAAGAAGTCCATTTTTAAAAGGTGCAATAGAGAATACTGCGCGAGTAATAAATGACGTTAATGCAGATGTTATCTGTCTTGTAGAAGTTGAAGATAGACCAACACTGCAGAAATTTCATGATGATTTGCTTTACCCGTTGTTTTTAAAGAAAGATGGCAAGCCAAGGTATGAATACATCTTTCTTATAGATGGAAATGATCCGAGAGGCATTGATGTTTCTATTATGTCTCGATTACCAATTCAGTGGATTAGAAGTCACATTAATGATGCTGCAACTATAAATAATAAGCTAAGAAGAATTTTTTCTCGTGATTGTTTAGAAGTGCAAGTTGAACTTTCAGATAAAAAGTTCCTTCATATCTTGGTTAATCATTTAAAATCCATGGGATATAACTTCTCAAAAGATGATCCCAAGGGCGATATATTAAGAAAAATACAAGCGCAGCGCGTAGCAGAGCTTATTGATACGCATAATCTCAAGAATGAGTATGTTATTGTTGCAGGAGACCTTAATTCTTATCCTGATAGTGCTTCACTATTTCCTTTGCTCAACAAAGAAAATTTATACAATGTAAATTTAGAGCTAGAACCTTCGGAAAGATGGACTTATAAGCAAAATAAGAAGCAAATTGATTATCTCATTGTTTCAGATGCTCTAAAGAAAAAATTAGGAAATGTTTGTATTGAGCGAAGAGGCATATTTACAAAAACTGGCAAGCACTATGATGAAGTAAAGAATGATCTCACAGCTGCTTCGGACCATGCTGCACTCTCAGCGGATTTTCAATTATAACTTAATAATAATTTCAAAATCTGAATTTCGAAAACACAGATGAATTCCCATAAGAGATGCTATGTCGCAGTATTCTGTCGATAGACAACCAAAGCAAAATAAAAAGGGCGGGAGTAAGTATAGATTGATTGCCGGATTAAAACAATCGGAATTGGCTCGCCAGCTTGGAGTTGATGAAATGACTGTTGTGAACTGGGAAATTGGTCGGACTGAGCCTTGTAAGAAATACAGAAAGAAAATCAGTGAACTGTTACTGGTAAGTTAGTTTCAACCGAATTGGATCATCTGCAGATACAATTGAGTTGAAAGGAACACAAGACATTTATTATCGAATATTCACTAATGAAAATACTTTTATGTTTTCAGTATAAAACAAATAAAAATTGGTCAGTGCCGATGTAGTTGATTCCCCCTACCTTACCCCTACGAATCCCATCAATCATAATTTTATCAAGTAACAGGAGAACATTGGTTTATATAGGCACAATAGGATTTTATAATTGTTAATTTTCCTTGACAAGCTCAAGATAAATTATCATAATTGAATTGGTGGTCGTTATGATTAATATTCTACACTTCTGTAAGTTATCTTTTTTAATATACAATCGTTTTCTTTTAAATCCATCGGGTGAGGCGAACGCTGCTTTATAATTGCCTCTTGGGATAATCTGGAGACTCAAGAGTAAAAAACGATAAAAAATATGTGTCCAAATCTATTTTCTCCTGAATAGAACATAAGGATGCAAGGAGGAAAAATGAAGAAGTTTTTAATCTTTTTAGTCAGTCTTATAATGTTTTCATTAATTTATGCTGATACCTTAAGTTTACCCATTGGGCAGATTGCTACAATTAGTAATAATGGTATCAATAGAGTTCTCCTCAGATTTAATGTTAGTTCACTAAATAACAATCAGGTTGATTATGCGGAAATCGTTATTCCGCATTTTCTTAGTTCTGGAAAGATGGTTATTGAAGGTTACCGACTAACAACTAACTGGAATCAAACTACTGTTAATTGGAACTCGTTTAATCGTCCAGGTGGTGATTATGATACAATCACTCACTCGCGCTATATAACATCTGCATCAGTAGATTTACCAGTAATTTTAGATATAACTGAATTTGTGCAGAATTGGGTAAATAATGGCAATAATTGCGGAATTCTCTTAAAACGACCTTATTACGAAGGAAACGGATTTAGAAATGAAGTAACTCTATTGAGAAATACTTTAGCAAATGCAAGAGTAAGAATTTTCTATGCACGGACCGAAGAATAAGGAATGAAAAAAATAGTTTTTATACTCTCAATCGCTTTTACAGCATCTTTCTCACGAACTTTTCTTGTGCCGGAAGAGTTTCAAACGATCCAATCAGCAGTGATAACTGCATCGGATGATGATACGGTTTCAGTGAATTTTGGTCGTCCTAACGGAGAGCGGTCTGTAGTCTGCAGTCAGCGAATTATCGGTAAAGATATAACTTTGGAAGTAAGAGGTGAAGGAAAAGAAGAAATTCTCGGTATGTTACAAAGCGTGAATAAACTACCAATCGTTTACTCAGATTCCGGATGGACAGAACAGGGAATAGTGAACAGACTTGATTCGACCTCTGACCAAATGCCTCATATTGCCATCGATAATTCCAACCATCCTTGGGTTGTGTGGTGTGACGGATCTCTTTACGATTTGAGTTATACTAAATGGAATGGGAATGATTGGGACGAAGAGATAGGATTAATTCCATATAACCCCGAGGAAACACGCTTCAAGCCTCGAATAACTTTCAATGGGCAGAATCCATGGATAATATATCATAAAGCTTACGGTCCTCAATTTAGATTAAGGGATATTTTCTATACTGATTGGAATGGAGTTAATTGGACTCCCGAGATCCAGGTCAATGTACCAGATTCAAGCGAGTTAGATTTTTCTCCAAGGATAGACTACAATGGAGGTCAAATGTGGTGTGTATGGTATGGAGGGAGGACTGACACTTCTCAATATCACATTTATGTCTCAAAATGGAATGGTTCAACTTGGGAACCAGAAACAGACATAAGTTTTCCAATTAGCACGAATGACTATGGTTTACACTGGCACTGTGATATAGCTGTAGATAATGTCGGACATCCACATGTAGTTTGGGGTGAAACTTGGTTTACAGGAAGAATCTATTATCGAACTTACAACGGTCAAGAATGGCTACCACCGGTGATATTAAATAATCCTGATTCGATTAGATGTGCCGGATGGCCCGACCTTTCCATTACAATAGATAATAATGACAACATTCATGTAAGTTGGGTTGGGAAGGTTGTAGGAGATACTTTCAATGATATATTTTATAATGAATATAACGGATACCAATGGTCGTCATCTGTCAGGATTAATCAACGAGATAGATATAATGATCGCTGGCCAGATTTAATCGCTACTAGTCAAAATAATATTTGGGCAACATGGATGAAAGAAATCGCCTTTTGGGAAGCATATATTTATGCATCACATTTTGACGGTAATAACTGGTCAGAAGCACAGAGATTAGATAACAGAAATATCTCTTATTATAATGGTTGCTGTGAGATGGCAATGAGCAATAACAATGTTTGGGCAGTATGGTGCGGTATGACTGTCGGTATTGACTATTTTGACATTTATTATTCACGACATTCAAACCTTTTTATAACCGATGACGAGACATGTAATCTGAGGATTTTTTCCGACCCAGCTGTCTTAATCAGACCTAATCCGTTTAGTAAAAATACCGTGTTTTCCTACGCAAAGAATACATTAGGTCCATCTACACTTTCAATTTATGATATAAAAGGTAGACTTATCCGGACACTAGTTAATCAAGAAAAAAGCGCAGGTCATTATAATGTTCACTGGGATGGCAGGGATGAAACTGGTAACGAGATATCGCAAGGGATATATTTTGTTTTATTAAAATCAGGAAAAAAAGAGATAAAAAAAATAACTAAGATAGGAGGACAAAATGAATAAAATAGCAAAATTTGTATTGCTTATATTATTTATATTCTTTAGTGTAATTTGGGCGACAATTTGGCATGTAGATGAAGATTTTCTTACTATTCAATTTGCTATAAATAATCAACACGTGGACAACGGCGATACAATATCTGTGCGTAACGGAACACCGGAAAAGCCGACTACATGGGGAGAAAATATTAACTTTTCAGGAAAGAATATCGTAGTGATAAATCGTGATTTCTTAGGAGGAAGTAATAATCCAGCAACATGTATTATTGATGGTGGTCAAAATGGCAGTGTCGTTACCTTTAACAATGGTGAAGGTGTAACTCAAGATGCAATTCTAAAAGGATTTACAATTCAAAATGGAACTAGTGGAATCACCTTTGAAGGTGGTGGAATATACTGTTCTCACTCTTCCCCGCGAATAGAAAATAATATTATTAAGGATAATGGTGGGTGGGACGTGACCATGCGGGGTGGTGGTATTGCGATTGATGGCAGACCAGAGCCTGACAAGACTCTTCCAATAATTTCTAATAATATTATTCGGAACAATAAAGCGGCTGAAAGTGGTGCTGGCATATTTTATACATATGCCCATCCTGTTATTACAAATAACGAAATTGTGTGCGACTCATCCTCTTTTGCAGGTGGCGGAATTGGAAGCTATTACGATATGTCGCACAGTCCGACGCTAATTACAGGTAATCGAATAGATTCAAATTACGCATCTATGTATGGACGCGCTCTCTATTTTCAAGCATCAAATGCGATAATCCGAAACAATAAAATCCGGTATAATAATAATCCAACTGTAAATCCTTACACAGCAGGTATCAATTGTGAAGCTGTATCACCCGACTTTGGTAATGTCGACGGTGAATTCGGACCTGGTTACAATTGGATAGAAGATAATGGGGATACCAATATCATAGCCAATTCGACAATGTGGGCAGAAGGGAATTATTGGGCTACTATCCATACTCCTGATATAACGAGCCGGCTCCGAGGTGAAATTTATTTTGACCCAATTGCGGCATCAGATAGAGTTGCAAGTGTTACTTATAATTCAGATTGTAGAACTGGTGTTATTGCTACTGGAGACTTGACCATTGACCCCGAAGTAACTCTTACAATTGCACCAGGCAAAGTATTCTGTTTTACAACAACTGCTGACACAAATACAGGTACTTTTCCTACACTTTGTGAATTATTGGTTAATGGTAATCTAGAGGCAAGAGGGACTGAGAATGAACCGATAAAATTCAGTTCATTTGCAACATCGCCACAACCTGGAAATTGGTACGGAATAAGATTAAGGCCTAATAGTGGTGAAGGCAGGTTTGATAATTGCATAGTTGAATTTGCCTATTGCGGAATTGATGCTATTGGGAATTCGAGCCTCTTGGTTGAGCACTCAATTATAGAATTTAATCAGGTTTACGGAATATTAATCGGCCTAACTCAAAATGCGGAAATTTCAGAAAGTGAGATTAACTCTAATATCTATGGCATATGCTCAGAGCAAGCGTCTCCTATTATTTCGAATAATGAGATACTGAACAACACGAGCTACGGTATATGTTTGATAAATACAAACAGTGCAACTGTTGTTAATAATCGTATAGCTTGGGTGTTACCTTTTCAGCCTCCAACGCTTTATGGTATCCAACTCGGTCAGGATGGCAATGAGGTATGCGTAGATGATAATTTGATAGAGCAATGGAGCCAAGGCGGTGTTCTTGCTATGAAGGGGTCTGAGGCCACAATGACAAGAGACGCTATTCTTGATAATGGATACTATGGCATTTTATGTATTGACGCTTCTTGCCCAATAGTTCGCTGGTGCGAGATTGAAAATAATGATGAAGGTGTACATGGCGAAGGAAATTCATACCCGGATTTAGGAGCTGAGGGCGATCCTGGAAATAATTCAATTGATTGTTATATTCCAGGCGATATTGTACAAATTGGCTATTTTGTACTTTACACTCTTTAAGGTTGTACGACATTATTTTCTCCACGCATATTATATAGTTTCCTGCGTATTAAAGTCAATCGTTTTTTTTC
>Ga0315291_10006427_pt1 | contig 14593 bp, 9 predicted proteins | sample YL17G12_20_MG_FD_203070 | JGI IMG/M metagenome (GOLD analysis project Ga0315291, IMG submission 203070) | Sediment microbial communities from Yellowstone Lake, YNP, Wyoming, USA - YL17G12_20 | ecosystem: Environmental > Aquatic > Freshwater > Lake > Sediment | place: USA: Wyoming | collected...
CTATACTTTTTGAGCATCCAACGACATCTCCACCATCTTCAGCACCATTTTTATTTTTGCCCATCTTATATAATTCGGCGATGAGTGGGTTCTTTTATCCTGAGAAGGGTTTTGCGGATTTGGCAAATAAAATTCTAAATGCGTTTTTACAACATAGGGGAGAAGTACTATTCAATACGAAAGTTACGTCAATCAAGGTTGAGAATGGTATTCAGACAATCAAGACAAATGATGGCAAGAGTTTTCAAGCCTCAATTGTTTTGTCTAATATATCGCCGCTTAAAACAATTGGTATGATTGAGAACCTCAAGGATTATGAAGAGAAAAAGTCAGTTCGCAAATTTGTCGAAAGAATTAAGAGAGCCACTTATTCTGAATCGGCTTTTTTGATTTATGTCAAACTCAAAGACAGCTATGATACGAAAATTAGACCATTTATCACAGGAATTTCATCGACGTATGATATGGAAAAATTTTATGGAACAATTCAGAATGGGAAGATGCCGGAGGACTTTTCTATTTATATTCTCAATCCCTCTTGTGTAGCGAAAGATTCTCCGAAAACTTTAACCATAGGTACGGTTGCTTCGTATGAATATTTCAAGTCGATACATAGCCGTGAGGGAAAAGAGACATATTTGTCTTTGAAGAAAAATTACGCTGAGCGAATTATTGATTTTGTGAGCAAATCAAAGTACTTCCCGGATTTGAAAGATAATATTGAGTTTGTTGAGACTGCTTCACCATTGACAATTGAGCGATATACACAGAATGAACGTGGTTGTAGTTATGGTTTAAAATCAACACCGAAACAGTTTGGAAGATTCAAATTACCTAACAAATCACCGATTAAGAATTTGTTCTTTGTGGGACATTATGTTTACCCCGCGTATGGAATTACAGGCGTTGCTCAATCGGCGGAAATGGCTGTGGCAGAGATAGAGAAGAAGATTAAATAAAGTTGAAAAATGAATATTTAAACCACGAGGCGCACGAAGAACACAAAGAAATTAACAATTTAAAATGGACAACCGACAACTGACAATTATAAATAAAATACAAGATTCTTCGTAGCTCCTTCACTTCGTTCAGGACTTCGGCTCAGAATGACAATCTTAAATTATCAGTTGTTAGTTTTACATTTTTAATTTTATTCTATTAATATTCCCATGGTTTTAAGATTTCGCGAAGTGAGCGATGTCTTTTTTTCTTCTTTGCGACTTCTTGTTCTTTTATTTCTTTCCAGGATTTTGGTTTTTCCACGCCTTCCTTCTTTGCTTTTTCCGCGGCTTCCAATTCTTCATAATATTCCATAACCGTTTGATAAGCTGAATTCATCATCACAGTAGAGAAACTGATAAAGAATATAAAAAACCCCACGAATTTTGTGAAGTATACTATTAATGATAGAAAAAGTAGGTTAAGCAAGACAGCTATAGCGAAAAATGGTTTGCTTAAAAACATAATGTTTGCACGAATAAATAATTTCTTAAATGAGATATTCTGATTAACGAGAATTGGGACTGTATATATCGCAAGCATGATAGAATAGAAGCCAGCCCAGATGCAAATCCCAGCAAGAATCATACTGATGAAACCACTTTGTGAAAAAAGTTTTCCACCCAAATAAAATTTAGCATTGTAAAATAAAATTATTAATATGAGCGTATGAAAAAGATAAAGAAGTACTCCTTTCAATGCGAATTTTTTTAGTCCGATAAAAAAATCTTTTAAGATCGGGTCTGTTTCTTCAGTTACTTTGGAGACAAAATAAAAAAGACCTGCAATCGGTATTGGAACTGTTATTAGAGATAAAAGGTAACCTATAAGAGGAGGAAATCCGAAAAAGATTAAAATTAGAGGTGCGAACAGAATACTTATAATAAGATTAAGCAGAACAAGTTTACCGAGATTATCGTAGCTTCCCCAGAAAAATTTATACCATAGAGTTCCAATCATACTTTTTCCCAGCTTGGACTAACCCGTAAGATTTCTGCGCCCAATTGAGATAATTTTTCTTCTATCTTCTCATATCCTCTGTCCAGATGATAGATTCTCAAAACCTCAGTCATATCCTTCGCAACTAATCCTGCAAGAATCAATGCCGCACTTGCTCTTAAATCTGATGCCATAACAGGCGCTCCGCTTAAGGATTTCACACCTTTAATTATTGCCGTAGAGCCATTCAATCTTATATCTGCTCCCATCCTTAACAATTCACTAATATGGATAAATCTTTCAGGATAGATGGTCTCGGTTATCTGGCTTTCTCCTTCAACAATTGACATAAGTGCCATAAATTGAGCCTGCATATCAGTTGGGAAACCAGGATAGGCAAGGGTTCTGATTGAAACAGGTTTTAAAGCCTCAGTTGGGGAACAATAGATATGAACTTTTCCATTAACTTCTTCAATGATTACTCCTGCTTCGCGGAGCTTTTCCACAACGGCAGCCATATGGTCAAGGTGACAATTCTCAAGATACACATCACCATTAGTGATTGCAGAGGCTACCATAAATGTCCCTGCTTCTATACGGTCAGGAATAACATCGTAGGTCGTCCCTTTCAAACTGTCCACACCATCAATAGTGAGAGTGGAAGTGCCACCACCTTCAATTTTTGCTCCCATCTTGTTGAGAAAATCAATTAAGTCAACGACTTCAGGTTCTTTTGCTGCTCCTCTAATTATGGTTTTTCCTTTAGCCAAAACCGCTGCCATCAGGGTATTACAGGTGGCACCGACACTTGAGCCATTTTTCCCTTCAAGTGAAAAATCATTTCCTCGTAGACCGTGAGCTTTTGCGATAATATTACCATGTTCAATTCTGATAGTAGCGCCGAGGGCTTCCATTCCCTTTAAATGCAAATCAACGGGTCTGGGACCAATCGCACAACCACCGGGTAAGGAGACTTGTGCTTGTCCGAGTCTGGCTATCATAGGACCCAAGACGTAAATGCTCGCTCTCATTTTTCGGACCATATCATAAGGAGCTTCGGGTTTATTGAAATTCGATGCGTCTATAATGAGTTGTTTCTCTTTCAGTTCTGTTTCTGCACCGATTGTCTTCAAGACGAAGCACATACTTTCAATGTCTCTCAAATTAGGGACATTATTCAAAATCACTTTTTCATTAGTGAGTAAAGAAGCAGTCAGAATCGGCAGGAGAGCATTTTTCGCACCGCTGATTCTGATTGTCCCTTTTAATTTTTTTCCACCATATATTACGACTCTATCCATAATCAATTTCACATCCTTAGATTTTTAATAGAAATCTTTAAAATACCTCAAAGGCAAAAATATTTTCCCATTAATGATACTATTTCTAATCCCTAATCCCTACAACCAATCCCCAACCCCCTCCCAATGGGGGCAGGAATGATAAGAGTGTGTCATTCTTATAAAATTGGGAATCTAATAATTATATTTCTCCAAAAAAATATCTATCTAATCGATTTAGGTCTTTTACCACTTCACATTCTTTATATTCTTTGCTCTTTTCAACTTCAAGTAAAACCTTTTCTCTATGCATATTACCGATTTCAATAGCAAGCAAACCATTCGGCTGAAGATGGTTTGGTGCTTCAATAATCAATCTTTTTATTACTGCGAAACCGTTATCAGAAGCGATTAGAGCAGTGATTGGCTCATAATTAAATATATCAGGTTCAAGATTTACCTTTTCAGACTCAGCTATATACGGCGGATTGGAAATGATTAAATCAAATTTGTCATTAACATTTTCAAACAAATCAGACTTTAAGAATTTTATTCGATGAGTAACATTGTGAAGAACACTGTTTTCTTTAGCGAGTATCAGGGCTTTTTCTGATATGTCAGTAGCAATAATTTTCGCGGATTTAAAATTCATAGCAAGAACAACTGCGATGCATCCACATCCTGTGCCAATATCAACAATGTTTAGCTCATCACTTTTTTTATCTTTCAGTTTGTCAATGACCAATTCGACAAGATATTCTGTTTCTGGTCTTGGAATCAGGGTCGCTGGAGACACTTTAAATTCAAGTGAACAGAATTCTTTTTTTCCTAAAATGTATGCAATCGGCTCTCTCTTTAGTCGTCTATTTATTCTATCTTTAATTTTAGATAATTCATTATCACTTAGAGGTTTGTCGTAATTGAGGAATACGCCGAGTCTATCCGAACCTATGGCATTAGCAATGATGAGTTGAGCATCTAAGGTAGCTGTGGGGATTCCAGCCAATCTCAATTTGTCTCTCAGAGAAAACAGAGCCTCTTTGACTGTTTTTATTTTTGTTCTCCTGATAAATGTTTGTAGCGCGACATTTATGTTTGTTTGTAGTCCCTAATTGTAGGGGCATATTGCATATGCCCTGTAATTATTGGGCACGTGCAACGTGCCCCTACAAAGTATATTGTTCCCTGCTAAAGCAGGTACTACAAACAATATCTTGCACTACAACATTGTCCATAAATTAAAAAATATGCCCCCTCACCCTTCCCTCTCCCCTCTGGGGAGAGGATTAAGGTGAGGGGATGTTGTTTTATACGAATACTTCTTTTAACTTATTTGCCTCGTCCCAGACTCGTAAAGCTTCGATAAATTCTTCAAGGTCACCTTCAAGGACACGGTCTAATTTATAAAGTGTGAGGTTGACTCTGTGGTCTGAGACACGGTTCTGGGGGAAATTATAGGTTCGAATTCTTTCACTTCTATCACCGCTACCGACCTGTTTTCTACGATTTTCACTAATTATTGCTTTTTGTTGAGATAATTTCTGGTCATACAATCTTGCTCTTAAGACTTTCAACGCTTTAGCTTTATTTTTATGTTGTGATTTTTCATCCTGACAAGTTACCATCATTCCTGTTGGAATGTGTGTAATACGAATTGCTGAATCGGTGGTATTGACATGTTGACCACCGTGTCCTGATGACCTGAATGTATCAATCCGTATTTCATCAGAACGAATTGCAATGTCAACTTCTTCAGGTTCAAGCAAAACGGCTACAGTTGAGGCAGAGGTGTGAATCCTACCACTACCTTCAGTGATAGGAACTCTCTGAACACGGTGCGTTCCACTTTCATATTTCATCTTACCGTAAACGCCTTTTCCTTCAAGGCTTGTAATGATTTCTTTAAATCCACCGGTTCCTGTTTCGCTTAAATCAATTATCTCTATCTTCCAACCATTTATTTCTGCATATCTACTATACATTCTGAACAAATCTGCAGCGAATAGTGCTGCTTCTTCTCCACCAGTTCCAGCACGGATTTCAAGGATTATATCTTTTGAATCATTGGGATCCCTTGGGACTAACATTCTCTTTAGTTCACTTTCCAGCTCTTCTAACTTCTTTTCACCCGATTCAACGTCCTGTTGGGCAAGTTCGGCTAACTCTTTGTCACCTTCAGCGATGAGATGTTTTGCCTCATCGACTTGAGAATGAATTTTTTTGTATTCCCGATATTTACTCACTACATCAGATAAACCAGAATGCAGTTTAGAAGTCCTCTTATACTCCTCAGGATTACTGAAAATGTCTGGATCTGACAATTTCTGTTCCGACTTATCGAAATTTTTTTCCGCTTCCTCTAATTTATTTATCCAATCCACTGTTATTACCTCTTATGATTAACATTAATAATTTGGCATAAATACTCAAATTTTTACTATTAAATTATCAAGAGAAAAAATCAAGCAAAATTAGTTTGTGTTAGTATGGTAATATTTTTGCAAGCTATCGGTGGAGCATTTCTTCGTGGGGTAAGTGGTCTTCAGCGGGCTTAATATGTTTTAGTTCCCTACTTACTCCGATATTGGGGATAAGCCCTTCAGGTTTGAATCTCACCGCAAAGACAAGTAAGGCGCCATAAATTAAAAACCTTGAATCAGGGGGAAGATTTAATTTGTAAATGGCTTCCCTTAAAACTTCGTTCAATGAAGCTAATAAAACGCCACCTAAAATTACTCCCGTAATACTTCCCATACCTCCTAAAACTACTATACAAAGTATTAGCGCGGACATCATAAAATTGAAGTTTGACCAGTTTACATAGTTGTAAAAAGCTGACCAGAACGCTCCGCATCCTCCTGCAATACCGGCACTTACTGCAAAACTCAGGGTCTTATAATACATAATATTTATTCCACAAGTTTTGGCAGCTATCTCATCTTCTCTTATGGCGAACCAGGCTCTTCCCAATCGTGATTTTGATAAACGTGTTACTACATATATTGTTATGGCTAATATTGTAAGAATCAAATACCAGTAAGCTGTTGGTGGAACTCTTGTGAACTCGTAATTGAACAAATGTGGTCGTGGTACATTATGAAATCCACTTGCTCCGCCCGTGACTGATGTCCAATTTCTGCTTATGAGAAATACAAGCTCAGCGAAACCGAGCGTGACAATAGCAAAATAATCCCCCGTTAATCTCAACGTTGGTGCTCCTAATATCACGCCCCATAAACCACAGTGTAAAATCGTAATTGGTAAAGCAATCCAGAAAGACATCCCGCAGTTCCGCATTAATATTGCTGCGGTATAAGCGCCAATACTCATAAAACCTGCATAACCTAAATGTAGTAGACCACAAAATCCTTGCACCACATTTAAGCCAAGGGCACTTATCGTAAAAAGTGTAACAATACAGATAACCTCAAGCCATCTTGAGTTGTAATTGATTATCATAGGCAGAAGCAATAGGAATGCTAATACTCCGAATCCAAAGATAATCTTAGCTTTTTTATTATAATAAATGAAGTCCATAGGTGATTTGAGATTATTATTTATTTTATTCAATACTTTCATATTTGAAGTTTTATGTTAAAGGTTAAAAGCTTAAAGTTTTTTCAACCGCAAAGAGAGCGAAGAAAGTGGTGCGAGATTCATCTCGCAGTATTTATTGCGACACAAATGTCGCACCACGACATTATCTGTTTTGTGCGATGAATTGCACCGCTCGTGTAGGGAACGGTCGCGACTGTTCCCTACGCTCTGTCTATGCTTTTTGATCCTAAAATTCCCGTTGGTCTGAAAATTATCACCAGTATCATCAGTAAATAACCGCAACCATCTGCCCATCTGGAGCCTATGCCAGGGATTGCTGTTGCCATATTCACGGCAATTCCCATCAATAATCCTCCTAATATTGCACCAGGAATGTTCCCGATTCCACCAAGGACTGCGGCTGAAAATGCCACTATTCCCACCTTGTAACCCATAGTGGGTTTTAACTGTTTTGAATAAAGAACAAATAATATTGCTCCAATTGCTGCAAAAATCGAGCCTATCATAAAAGTGAGAGCTATTGTTTTATTTACATCTACTCCCATTAAAGATGCCGTTGTTTTATCCTGAGCACAGGCTCTCATCGATTTTCCAAGTTTTGTTTTATAGATAATTAACTGGAGTATAATCATTCCGACGATTGTTGTTAAAACAATGAGTATTGCTAATAATGGGATTGATGAATACTCACCAATTCTTACGAGATGACCTCTCTTGAGTAACTCCCAGAAGTTCATACTTGCTCTTAATGATTCAGAGAAAAATTTCCCATCAATTTCAATAGGCGTTTTAAAGAGTGCTGGAATAGCATTATCAGGGAAATTTCTGACTCGAGCTTCCCAGATTATCATTGCAAGGTTCTGAAGAAAAAATGACATTCCTATTGCGGTGATTAAGGCAGTCAATCGCGGTGCGTTTCTCACAGGTCTATAAGCAAGTATATCGATAGACATTCCCAGAATTGCTGAATATATCATTGATATTAGAACTGCGAGGAAGAAGTTTACGGGAATGAGAAATAGATTATACGAAATCGAGGCAATTATGGCTGAGAAAAAAAATGAAATTAAAAGGCTGATAAAAATATTCCGTTTTTCCTTAAGAAAATTATATGCGACGATAAAAAAGGAGAGGAAGACAACAATCGTTGCACCGATTGCAAAAGCTGGTGGGCTATTGCTCATTAAGGTGAAGGCGAAATAAGCCCCGAACATAAATATTTCACCATGAGCAAAATTTATGAGCTTTATAATTCCGTACACCATCGTGTAGCCCACGGCTATCAGGGCATAAATTCCGCCTAATGTTATGCCGAGTATGAGGTATTCCATATCTGACAAATGAAAAGGGGGACAGATGGTTAACATCTGCCCCCTGTGCTTATAAGTTTATTTTAGTCTCTATCGTTTGGCGTGTTTGTTAAAAACAAATTTTAAAACATCCTCCATATTATTGACTAATACAATTCTCATATTCTCTTTGAGCTTTGGTGAAAGGGATTCTAACTCATCTTTGTTCTCTGAAGGGATAAGGACGATATGGATATTGTTTCTTTTAGCGGCAAGGATTTTTTCTTTGAGACCGCCGATTTTGAGAATTTTCCCTCTCAATGTAATTTCACCTGTCATAGCCACCCCGTTTTTAACAGGGCGTTTGCTTAAAGCAGAAATCATTGATGTCGCCATCGTAATTCCTGCCGAAGGACCGTCTTTTGGAATAGCCCCTTCAGGTATATGGATATGAATGTCAGAATTCTTATAAAAATTAGATGGGATATTAAAATCTTTGTATCGTGACCGAATATAACTCAACGCCGCTTTGGCACTCTCCTGCATCACTTCTCCCAATTTCCCGGTTAATAATAGATTTCCACGCCCTTTCATAACGGTTGCTTCTGTGGACAACAATTCCCCACCGACTTCTGTCCAGGCTAATCCATTTACAACACCGATTTCGTTCTTGCTGATTACTTCCATATCCTTATATTTGATATACCCAAGATATTCTTGAACTTTCTTCTCATCTATGACTTCTTTTCTTATTTTGTTTTTTGAAGCCACAAATATTCTGACAACTTTTCTGCATATTTTCTGTATCTGTTTTTCTAAATTTCTTACACCCGATTCTTTTGTATAACCGTTTATGATTAATTTTAGAGCCTCTTCTTTAAAAACCAAATTGGATTTCTTTAGACCGTGGGACTTTAATTGTTTAGGAACAAGAAATTGTTGTGCTATTTGTATTTTATCGTCTTCTGTATAGCCCTCAATTGTTATGACTTCCATACGGTCAAGAAGAGGATAGGGGATACCGTCAAACGTATTAGCAGTCGTAATAAACATCACTTTGGATAAATCATATTCGACTTCGAGATAATGGTCAACGAATCCTTTATTTTGTTCGGGGTCAAGAACCTCAAGGAGAGCGGAAGCGGGGTCTCCATGGAAATCAGCACTCATCTTATCCACTTCATCCATCAAAAATACAGGATTTATTGTTCCAGCTTTTCTCATCCCCTGCACGATCTTTCCTGGTAACGCACCGATATAGGTTCTGCGGTGACCTCTAATTTCAGCCTCATCTCTAATTCCGCCAAGAGAGACTCGAACGAATCTTCTTCCGAGTGCACGGGCGATTGATTTTGCTAATGACGTTTTACCCACACCGGGAGGTCCAACGAAACAAAGAATCGGACCTTTAATATTTTTGACCATCCTATTAACCGCAAGATGTTCTAATATTCTTTCTTTGACTTCTTCCAATCCGTAGTGGTCTTCATTCAATATTTTTTCCGCTTTTTCTAAATCAATCTTATCTTTAGTCTGTTTAGCCCAGGGAAGTTCTGTAAGCAACTCGAGATAGGTTCTTGAAACAGTTGCCTCTGGTGATAAAGCCGCCATCTTCTCAAATCTACTGAGTTCTTTATGCGCCTTATCCTCCGCTTCTTTACTCATCTTTACTTTTTTAATTTTTATGCTAAAATCAGTAATTTCAGAATCTTCAGGTTCATTTATACCGAGTTCTTGTTCTATAACTTTTAACTGTTCGTTAAGGAAATATTCTTTTTGAGTTTTGCCAATCTGGTGCTTGACCTTCTCCATTAACTGCTGTTCCATTGCGAGGATTTCATTTTCTTTATCAAGGATTCCCATTAAGAGAATTAACCGTTCTTTAACATCAAAGGTTTCGAGTAGTTTCTGCTTTTCTTCAATTCTAATCATAAGATTAGCAGAGATAGTGTCTGTGATGAATAATGGGTCAAATACGTTAAATAAAGCGACTCTTATTTCGCTTGGAATTTTCGGATTGAGTTCTATGTAAGTTTCAAACTGTTTAATTACAGAGCGCATCAGGGCTTCAAGGTCTTTATTCATAGAGAATTGTTCATTTATTTTTCGATATTTTCCCTGATAATATTTATTAGTTGCAATGAATTCGAGAAGTTCTATTCTATAGTTACCTTCTATTAAGACTTTAATAGAGCCATCAGGGATTCTCAGGAGTTGCAAGACTTCACATACTGTTCCGTAATGATACAAATCCGCTTCTTTGGGATTTTCTTTATTCATATCCTTTTGAGCGATAGCTATGATTTTTTTATTGCCTTCGTAAGCCTTTTCAATGGCAATAGTTGATTTTTGTCTCAGGACATAAAGAGGGACAACCATTTTGGGGAATAGAACAATGTCTCTGAGAGGCAAGAGTGGTGAAACAGGGAATTTTATATTATCTGTAGGGAAAGGTTTCAAACCGTTCCTTACAAAATCTTTTTCTTTTAACATATTACATCACGACCTTTACAAAACCAGATTGTAGGAGCAGTTCACGAACCGTTCCTACAGAGCAATTAGAATTATAAGTTGTGCAGGATACATATCTTGCATCAACAGGGATTATCCAAGTAGCCCACAATTTTAATTATGGGCTATAAAAATAATTCATTAAATTATACAGACAGAATATTGAGACACATTTTATTAAAAATTTGTAAACAACTTCCAAGAGTTATAGAAACACACAACATAATGAAAAAACAAGATATATTTCTTCATACCGATAGATAAATCTATGGATTACTAAAGATAAAATAATTATGACACAACCTTTTGGAACTATGCAGAAAATGTGGGGGTGTATTGCTATATGTCCCCACAAAGTAATTGAACTTAAGCTGATTCTTTTGATTCATCAAGAATGTATTCGGGCAGCGCATGGTTGCAAATAACATCTTCTGTAATGATACATTCTGCGATGTCTTTACGCGAAGGAATTTCATACATAATTTCTAACATAATCGATTCAAGAACAGAGCGAAGCCCTCTTGCACCTGTCCCTGTTTCAATGGCTTTATCAGCGACTGCTTTAAGAGCTTCCTTCGTAAATTGTAGATGAATGTCTTCCATCTCGAAATATTTTTGGTATTGTTTGGTGATGGCATTTTTGGGTTCAGTAAGAATCGTTAATAAATCATCTCGGTTCAATTGGTCTAATGTGGCGATGATGGGGAATCTGCCGATAAATTCTGGAATCATTCCAAACTTCAATAAGTCTTGATAAGTAACGTGAGATAGAATTTTTCCAATATCCTTTTCCTTTTTGCTTTTAACTTCGGCGCCGAAACCCATCGTTCGCTCAGAAATTCTTTTCTCAATTATGTTTACAAGCCCATTAAATGCGCCTCCACAAACAAATAGAATGTTGGTCGTATCAATATGTATAAATTCTTGTTGGGGATGTTTTCTGCCACCATAAGGAGGAACGTTTGCCACTGTTCCTTCTATCATTTTAAGCAGAGCCTGTTGAACGCCTTCTCCCGATACATCTCTTGTAATAGAAACATTATGTGTTGTCTTAGCAATTTTATCAATTTCGTCAATATAGACAATACCGCGCTGAGTTTTTTCCAGGTCGCCATCAGCATTTTGGTACAGTTTTAGAATGATGTTTTCAACGTCTTCGCCGACATATCCCGCCTGTGTAAGAGTGGTTGCATCGGCTATAGTAAAAGGAACATCGAGAATTTTCGCAAGGGTCTGAGCAAGTAATGTCTTCCCCGAACCTGTTGGACCGATGAGCATAATATTGCTTTTTTCCAATTCAACATCATCATAGTCGTTATAATTATGAAGCAATCTTTTGTAATGATTATGGACGGCTACTGAAAGGACTTTTTTTGGTTTTTCTTGAGAAATCACATAGTCATCGAGGATTTTCTTAATTTCTTTTGGAGAAGACAATCTCTTTGTCCCTTCTCGGATTTGATTTTGAGAATGACGTATTAATTCCTTTTGAATTTTCTCAAGACATTTTTGAACGCACTCATCACAGATGCAAACATTTGCATTAATTTCTTTATGATAAGAACCTTTGAAAAGCGACCTCACATTATTTTGATCAGCACCGCAAAAAGAACATCGTAATCTCATCTTAGTATTATCCTTCAAACCTAATTTTAAAACCACGAAGGAAAATTTAAAACCGACAACGGACAACTGATAATAAACTATGAGATTCTTCGCAACGCTTAGAATGACAATTTCAAATTGTCAGTTGTCAGTTTTACATTTAAAATTTTTTGTATTATTCCTTTTTTATAATTACCTTATCAATTATTCCGTATTCTTTAGCCTGTTCGGGAGACATAAAGAAGTCTCTATCCGTATCTTTCTCGATTCTTTCAATAGGCTGTTTTGTATGCTTTGCCAGTATCTCATTGACAGTCTGTTTCATTCGCATAATTTCTTTTGATTGTATATCAATATCAGTAGCCTGTCCCTGAACTCCTCCCAATGGTTGATGAATCATAATTCTTGAATTGGGTAAAGCAAACCGTTTCCCTTCTTTGCCTGCTGCTAATAATAAAGCACCCATACTTGTTGCCTGACCGATACAAGTCGTGCAAATATCAGATTTAACAAACTGCATTGTATCATAAATAGCCATTCCTGCTGTTACAGAACCACCGGGGGTATTTATATAGATATTAATATCCTTATCAGGGTCTTCAGCCTGTAAAAATAACATCTGGGCAATTACCGAATTTGCAAGTTCATCCGATATATCCGCACCAATGAAAATTATTCTGTCTTTTAATAGACGAGAATATATATCATAAGCCCTATCGCCTCTTTCCGTTGTTTCAATGACTGTTATGTAGGGGAAGTAGCCTTGCATAAATACCTCCAAATATATTTGAGATTGGAAATTGCAAATTGCAAATTGAGACCTCTGAAATACTAACAACCGACGCTGTGTCATTCCGAACTTGTTTTGGAATCTTAATTGGGATGCTGAAACAAGTTCAGCATGACAGACGAATCAATCTCGTTTTTGAAGTTTTTCATAGATTTCAAATTGAGACCTCAGAAGAACTAACTACGAGATTCTTCGCTGCTCCTTCGTTTCACTCAGGACTGCGACTCAGAATGACACTGTAATTATTTTTTGTAGGGGCGAACCTGTGTGTTCGCCCCGCATTTTAATTCAACCAACGAATCAATATTTCAGGTATCAAAAATTATACAACATCAACCTCTCTTTGCATTTTCAAAGAGGAAGTTCATCGCTTTACTCCGTATAATCTCTCTTTTAAGTCCGTCAAGGGTTTTGTTTGCTTCTAATCGTGCTTTGATAGCCAACGGTTTCTTATTATATGTTTGAGCAATTCTCTCAATTTCTTTATCGACATCTTCTTCGGTTGCCATAATGTTCTCTTTCTTGGTAATTTCATCTAAAATAAACAACATTTTGACTTGTTTTTCCGCAGTTTCACTCCTTGATTTGATGCTTTCTTCACTATTTAAATGTTCATCTGTATCTTTTATACCATAATATTCAAGATAATTTTTCTGCTCTTCTTTGAGAAAATCCGATTGTGATTTGATTAGACTTTCGGGAATTTCCATTTTGATTTTCTCAATCAGATAATCCTCAATCTTTCTATACTGATCTCTTTTGTAGTTGTTCTCCTTAACTTTTCCGATATTTTCATGAATTCTATTTTTCAACTCTTCTAAATTCTGGAACTCGCCAAACTCTTTAGCGAAATCGTCGTTTATTTCAGGATGCTTTTTATACTTAACTTCCTTAACCTCCATCTCAAATTTAACCTTTTTGCCTTTGAATTCTTGTATAAAATAATCGTCAGGCATTGTCACCATAACTTCGACTTTATCTCCTGACCTTTTCCCAATTAGCGATTCGTCAACCTCTTTAATGTTACTTTTTAATCCGATTTCATACAATTGATTTTTCTTCTCACTATTTTCAACAAACTTATTGTTTTCGTCAAAAGCCTTAGCATCGATGACAACCCCATCGCCATTTTCTGCATTTCCTTCTTTTAAAACCCAGCTTGCATTATTCTCTTTTAATAGCTCAATTTCCTTTTCCACTTCGGATGTGGTCACTTCATATTTGGGTAATTCGATAGGAATTTCTTTATAATTACAGAGTTGGATCTCAGGTCTGACTTCAATTGTTGCGTTAAAAACAAGTGTTTTTTCATCCTCATCAATTTTATCAATAACTGGGTCAGCGACGATTGAATAATTTTTCTCCTTGATGATTTTTTGTAATACTTCAGGAAGTAATTTTGAGATAGCCTCGCTCCTGAGTTCTTTTCCCAGATAATTTCTGAGGATATTGTCAGGGACAGCTCCTTTTCTAAAGCCTTTAATTGCGATTTCAGGCTTATATTCTTTCAGAAGTTGGTTCTCCTTAATAGAGATTTCTTCTTGAGTGATACTAATTTTCAGGCTAATCTTAGAGCCCGGTTCATTTTTAGCTTCTAATAGTTCCAATTTCATTTCTCCTGT
>Ga0315291_10006428_pt1 | contig 14590 bp, 8 predicted proteins | sample YL17G12_20_MG_FD_203070 | JGI IMG/M metagenome (GOLD analysis project Ga0315291, IMG submission 203070) | Sediment microbial communities from Yellowstone Lake, YNP, Wyoming, USA - YL17G12_20 | ecosystem: Environmental > Aquatic > Freshwater > Lake > Sediment | place: USA: Wyoming | collected...
TGCTTAGGTACTCGGTCAAGTCGCACGCACTTAGAAGCAGGAGAACTGGAGCAAGCAGAACAGCCATCCCTTGTCCACGCATATCACATCTCCTTTTCGATGGGTGAGGACTTCCGAATGCACTTTCAAGGAAATCGAGAGGAAAACCATTCCAATTAGAGCAATTGCCGCAATTCGCCCCATACACTTTGCCATAGATTTTCTCCCTTTATTAACCCCGTAATAACTATATTCCGATTCTGCCCTTTTGGCAACGGTAACCACCGATGTGGAGTTCCCCATTTTCAAGATCCGAAACTGAATCGAGGGGATGATATGAACTGGCTCCCCAAACGTAACCCTCTTCATGACCACTCTCCGTTTTGGAGATTCTGCCAATAGTATTTCAACCTTGCGCAATAATTCGGGGTTCCGAGGAATCGCTTCAACTCCTGCAGCGCATGGCAATCCAAAGCCACCAGGCTCACGCTATCCCCCGGGATGCACCGCCGCGAAGTATGCCGCGAATCGTCGCCTCTGCTGCAAGCCACCTCGCGGGCTCGCACATCCCCATCGACACCTCCCCTGAAAATCGAACAATCCGCCCTCGGATACATCTCCCCGCCTTGCATTCCTTCGTTGGAGGGTCTCCGGCGATTCTCCTCGCGAGCACCCTCTGGATAGCGGACCCATTCTCGTATATAATGTATAGTGGGCACCAAGGTGTTGCCGAGAAGATATCATTGCCACACTGCCTGTGCTGATTTGAGTTCTTGCTTTGGGCGTTTTCGAGCCCCGCACACCAGAGGAGTGAACCGAAGATGCCGGCGCCTACCTTCAAGATGGTCTTAATGGTCATAGCACCACTGTTCCTGACCGTACAACCAGCCATACTGCCGGCTTTCTCGTCAGCACCTTGCCCAGGGATTGATTCAAAAGCCGGAATGAATAATGATTGGCTGGTCATATCCGAAAGGGTAGATAGCCGGCATTTAGAGCTCATCGGCAGGTGGGCGCATGGGCCGTGCTATGCCGTAGCTGCACGAGGCGATACCGTGGTTTTTGCAAGCGGCGGCCGCCTGGAGATCTACGATTTCTCCGATCCCCTCAATCCGAATGAGATCGGACACGTGACGCCCTCGGCGGTCCCCCATGATATCCACTTTTCAAGCGACTACATATATGCAACGTCGAGACTCAATAGTCTCGTCATAATCGACATCTCGGATCCAACCATCCCCGTGGAGGTGGGAAGCTGGAACGAGGGCGACTGGTTGCAGGGTGTCGCCCAAGCGGGCGAATATGCATATGTGATAGACAACTTTGGTCTCCACGTGATCGACGTGGCCGATCCGGCAAATCCACACGAAATCGGGTCTTATTATAGCCCATATATCAACATGGACGTCGCCGTTTCTGGCAACTACGTTTACATGGCATGCGATGAAGGCGGCCTGTTGATAATCGATGTCACCGATCCCGCGAATCCTCACCTGGAGGGGATTTGTGGCACCGTCGGCTTGTCGTGGGGTGTCGCTGTCCAAGGCAGCTATGCGTATGTGGCCGAGTACAATGCCAGCCTGCGCGTCATAGACATCAGCAACCCCAGCAATCCCTACGAAGTTGGATCGTGCATCACGGGAGGCAACGCCCAAGCGGTACGTGTGTCTGGAGGGTACGCATACGTCGCCGTCGGTACTTCCGGTCTCAGGATTGTCAACGTATCGAATCCTGAGTCCCCCGCCGTGGCTGGATACCGCGATTCAAACGATCTCGCCTGCGACGTTGCGATCTCGGGAACGTACGCCTTCGTGGCGGAGAGATATGAGGGTCTCCGCGTTCTCGACTCAGCCGATCCGGCAACGATTAAGGAAGTGTGGCACCACGACAAGGGCGGTTGTGCCGTCAACGTGGCCGTATCGGGTACGCATGCGTACGTTGCGGATTCCAAGAAAGCCCTCCGTATCCTCAATACGGCCGACCCTTCCAATCCCGAGCAGGTGGGATACTTCGAATTCGACGATGCAGTCAGCGATGTTGCGATCCAGGGCGGCTACGCATATGTCGGAGTAGATAATACTACTGATGGGTTTCATGTGATCGATATCGGCGATCCGGCCAATCCCGGCGACATCGGTCACTTCAACACGGGCTGGGGCGCCACCGGAGTTGCGGTGTCGGGGAACTTCGCGTATGTAACAGACATCTCAGACGGACTCCGCGTGATAGACATCTCGGATCCAGCACATCCCGGTGGAGTCGGCCGTTGCGACATCCGGTGGGCGGAAGATGTCTCCCTCATAGGAAGCTATGCATACGTCGTTAACGGATGGGGAGGGGGGCTCCATATAGTCGACGTATCGAATTCGACGAATCCCACCGAAGTCAGCTACTACGCCATGTACGATGCAATGGGCGTGGCTGCTTCGGGAGACTTCGCGTATGTAACCGACGGCGATACGTTTCGAGTCATCGACGTCTCGGATCCAACCAACCCCAAACAGGTCGGCCGTTGCGGCAGCGGCTATCCCATATTCGATTATACCGATGTAGCCATACACGGCGGCCTCGTATTCGTTGCCACCGCATCCCCCGGGGTGCAGATAATTGATGTCTCTGCTCCAAAGACACCGCATGTGGTCGGATACTACGAGACGGGGGATTGCGCAAATGGAATAGCCATATCATCCGATGATCACGTGTACGTCGCCGATGAGGATGATGGAATATATATCCTTTACAGCCCCCTTGTTGCCACGCTCCTGCAATACTATTCGACATCGATCGAGCGAGGTGCGGTTATCATCGAGTGGATGCTGTCCGAAAAAGTCCCGATTGATGAAATCTCGATATCCCGGAGAACTCTTCCCGATGATTGGTTCGTTACGGTGAACTCACCGGCAATTACGAGTGCGGCCTCGCATTACCGTTTTGAAGATGTCGATTGCGAACCGGGCTCAACCTACCTATACCGTGTCTATCTAGAAGAAGCAGGCGAGGAGCGCTTGCTCGTTGAAACCGACCCGGTGACAGTTCCTCCGGCATCGCTCACCCTCTGCCAGAACTATCCGAATCCTTTCAATCCCGCGACGACGATACGGTACAATCTCCCCGATAGAGTTCACGTGATGCTCGGGATCTATGATAGTGCGGGCAGGAAAATCGCCTGCATTGTCGATGGCAACCAGGAAGCCGGCTTCCATTCGGTTCAATGGGATGGAAGAGATGCATCCGGTGCCGCCTTGAGCTCGGGAATCTACTTCTACCGGCTCACTGCGGGCAAGGAGACAATCTCGCGGAAAATGCTCCTCCTCCGGTAATCCACCTTACCTTGCTGCTTCAGGGCACTCGCTTGGCTGCAAGAACAGCAGAGCGATCTGTATATTTCATTTAAGAAATCGTGCGACCGATCATGTGCCTCCCTCGCGGAAGTAGAATCCCCGTGCCTTCAGATGAAATCGGGTGATGTGCCTTGGAGTCGTCTCCTCGGCTATCATTCTGACCGGGCGCACCTATTATGTCAAAATTGAAAAGAAGTGAAAGAGTCGGAGCAAGGAGGGGACGAAAAATCTGGCTCCCCAAACGTAACCCTCTTCATAACCTCTCTCTGTTTTGCTGCCTCGCTGGGCGGAGACAATAGCCAGAAAGCCCGGCTGCCGCCCCCCTTGAGACTCAACAGCCGGGCTTCCCGCATTCCGAGCCATTCAGAACAAACTGAGATTACTTCAGCATAACCATTTTCTTCGTTGCCCTGAAATCCCCCGCGCATACCCGATAGAAATAGACTCCCGATGAGACAGTCCGTCCCCGGCTATCTCTGCCGTCCCACGCCAGCCTCTTCTTACCCGCGCCCTCATACCCGGAAACAAGGGTCCTGATCTTGCGGCCGGCCACATCATAGATCTCGAGGGTCACAAATCCAGCTCGAGGCAAGCTGAATTCTATGACCGTCGACGGATTGAAAGGATTGGGATAATTCTGCGATAAAGAAAAGGAGCAGCGGCTGGCAATCTCGTCAACACCTGTTGGCACAATCAGCGTATTGATCAGGACCATGACATTGCTGGAACCAGCGTTCGCCACCGCCAGATCGATGTCGCCATCCCCATCAACATCAACGGCGCAAACTGAACTGGGTTCGAACCCCACACCATAGTCACCGGCAGCGGTGAAGCTCCCATCGCCATTGTTCTTCAGGATTGAGACATCGTTGGAGCCATAATTCGCCACAGCCAGATCGCCGTCGCCATCGTTATCAAGATCAGTTGCGCAAACGGAACGCGGGGAGCTCCCCACGTCATAATTCATGGCAACCGCAAAGGTCCCATCACCATTGTTCTTGAGAATCGAGATAGTGCTGGAGCTATCATTAGCCACCGCCAGATCGATGTCGCCATCTCCATCAAGATCAGTGGCGCAAACGGAATGCGGGGAGCTCCCCACGTCATAATTCATGGCAACCGCAAAGGTCCCATCACCATTGTTCTTGAGAATCGAGACAGTGCTGGAGCTATCATTAGCCACCGCCAGATCGATGTCGCCATCTCCATCCAGATCAGTGGCGCAAACGGAACGCGGGAAGCTCCCCACGCTATAATTCACGCCAGAAGCAAAGACCCCATCGCCATTATTCTTGAGAATCGAGACAGTATTGGAATAGTAGTTCGCCACAGCGAGATCAGCGTCGCCATCTCCATCTAGATCAACTGCACAAACGGAAATGGGATATTCATTCACGCCGTAATTCACGGCAGATGCAAACGTCCCGTCGCCATTGTTCTTGAGAATCGAGACAACGTCAGAGCGACTGATCGCCACCACCAGATCGATGTCGCCATCCCCATCCAGATCAGACGCGCGAACGCTCCAGGGGTGTAGCCCCACGCTATAATTCACGGCAGATACAAAGGTCCCGTCGCCATTGTTCATCAGGATTGAGACCACGCTGGGACCAGCACCATTCGCTACGGCGAGATCGACGTCGCCGTCTCCATCGAGATCAGCTGCGCAAACGGAAATGGGGGTGCCAAACACGCCGTAGTTCACGGCAGCCACAAAGGTCCCGTTGCCATTGTTCTTGAGAATCGAGGCATCGGCGGAATCACGATTCACCACAGCCAGATCGATGTCACCATCTCCGTCGAGATCAGCAGCGCAAATGGAAACCGGGTAGCTCCCCACGGCATAATTCCCGCCACCCCCAAAGCTTCCAAAACCATTGTTCTTCATGATTGAGATACTGCCATATCCATTCACCACTGCCAAATCGGTATCGCCATCTCCATCAAGGTCGGCCGCGCAGATGGACCGAGGGTTGCTCCCTACACTATAATTCACTGCAGCCTCAAAAACCCCGTCGCCATTGTTTTTGAGAATCGAGACGGTGTTGGAGCTGTAATTCGCCACGGCGAGATCAATGTCGCCATCTGCATCAAAATCAGCCACACAAACCGAATAGGGGGTGCTCCCAACGCCATAATTCACGACGGCCGCAAAGGTCCCCTTACCATTGTTCTTGAGAATCGAGATATTGTTGGAGCTACTATTCACGACAGCCACATCGCTGTCGCCATCTCCATCAAGGTCGGCCTCGCAAACGGACCGGGGCCATCTCCCCACGACATAGTCTGCTCGAGCGTTAAAAACCGGTTCAATGGCTAAGGCATGAGTTGCAAGTGAGCACAAACCAATCGCTGTCGCAAACACTCTATGCGGATTCATATACCCTCCAGTTCATATGTCATCATGGGGTGACACCAGCTGGAGCCATATCACATCACCATTATCATCTTCTTCGTTACCCTGAAATCCCCCGCGCATACCCGATAGAAATAGACCCCCGATGAGACAGTTCGTCCCCGATCATCTCTGCTATCCCACGCCACCCTTTTCTTCCCGGCGCTCTCATACCCGAAGACAAGGGTCCTGATCTTGCGGCCAGCCACGTCATATATCTCGAGGGTCACAAATCCCGCGCGAGGCAAGCTGAATTCTATGACCGTCGACGGATTGAAAGGATTGGGATAATTCTGGGATAAGGAAAAGGAACCGGAGTTGGCAATCATGTCAACACCTGTTGGCGCAATAAGACTATTGATCAGGACCGTAACGTCGCTGGAATCCTCATTCGCCACAACCAGATCGATGTCGCCATCTCCATCTAGCTCAGCCGCGCAAATGGAGCTGGGACAACTCATTACGCCATAGCCCACGGCAGACGCAAAGGTCCCGTCACCATTGTTCTCGAGAATTGAGACAGTGCTGGAACTATAGTTCGCCACAGCCAGATCGTTGTCGCCATCGTTATCAAGATCAGCCGCGCAAAGGGACCGCGGGGAACTCCCCACGCGATAGTCCACGGCAGCAGCAAAGGTCCCATCCCCATTGTTCTTAAGAATCGAAACAGCGCCGGAGCCACTCTTTGCCACCGCGAGATCACCATCGTCATCTCCATCAAAATCTGCCGCGCATATGAAAACGGGATAGCTCTCCATGTCATACACTGCAGATGCAAAGGCCCCAGCGCCATCATTCCTCAGGATCGAGACATCGTTGGAACCCTCGTTCGCCACCACTAAGTCGACGTCGCCATCTGCATCAAGATCGGCCGCACAAACGGAACGCGGGGAGATGCCCGCACCATAATTCACAGCAGATGCAAAAATCCCTTCGCCATTATTCTTGAGAATCGAGATCGTGGTGGAAACGTTATCCGCCTCCGCTGGGCCATAGATCGCCACAGCCAGATCGATGTCGCCATCTGCATCAAGATCGGCTGCACAAACGGAACGCGGGCAGATACCCACGCCATAATTCACGGCAGACACAAAGGTCCCAGCGCCATTGTTCTCGAGAATTGAGACATCGCTGGAGTTACCGTTCGCCACGGCCAGGTCGATGTCCCCATCTCCGTCAAGATCGGTCGCGCAAACAGACTCGGGACGAATCCCTACGCCATAATACGCGGCAACCACGAAGGTTCCATCGCCATTGTTCGTGAGAATCGAGATGGCGCTGGGGCTACCATTCGCCACAGCAAGATCAATGTCGCCATCTGCATCAAGATCAGCCGCGCAAACGGAACGTGGGTTGCTCCCCACACTGTAACTTAAGGCAAGGGCAAAGATTCCACCGCCATTGTTGTTGAGAATCGAGACGTTGTTCGAGCCCCAATTCGCCACAGCTAGATCTATATCACCATCTCCATCAAGATCAGCTGCCCAAACGGAAAAGGGGTTCGCCCCTACGACATAATTCACAGGATATACAAAGGTCCCATCGCCGTTGTTCTTCAGGATCGAAACATTGTTGGATCCCTCATTCGCCACGGCCAGATCCTTGTCCCCATCTCCATCAAAATCAGCCAAGAAAAGGGAACTGGGGTGATGCATTACGCCATAATTCACAACAGCCGCAAAGGTCCCCTTACCATTGTTCTTGAGAATCGAGACGGTGTTCGAGCTCTGATTCGCCACAGCCACATCGATGTCGCCATCTCCATCAAGATCAGCCGCGCAAACGGAAAAGGGGTAATAGCCAACGCCATAGTCTGTTCGAGTGTCAAAAAGTGGTTCAATGGCAAAGGCACGAGTTGCAAGCAAGCACAAACTAACCGCCATCGAAAGCACTCTATGCGGACTCATGTATCCTCCAGTTCATATGTCATCAGGGGGTTGACACCTGCCGGAGTCTTATCACCTCAGCATTATCATCTTCTTCGTTGCCCAGAAATCGCCCGAGCTTACTCGATAGAAATAGACTCCCGATGAGACAGTCCGTCCCCGGCTATCTCTGCCGTCCCACGCCACCCTCTTCTTACCCGCGCCCTCATGCCCGGAAACAAGTGTCCTGATCTTGCGGCCAGCCACATCGTATATCTCGAGGGTTACAAATCCCGCGCGAGGCAAGCTGAATTCTATGACCGTCGACGGATTGAAAGGATTGGGATAATTCTGGGACAAAGCAAAGGAACCGGAGTTGGCAATCTCGTCAACACCTGTTAGCGTAATCAGATTGATTAGGATCGAGACATTATCGGAACCAGCATTAGCCACCGCCAGATCGATGTCGCCATCCCCATCAATATCAACGGCGCAAACAGATTCGGGCCGACTCCCCACACCATAGTCACCGGCAGCGGTGAAGGTCCCACCGCCATTGTTCTTCAGGATTGAGACATCGTCGGAGCCGTAATTCGCCACCACCAGGTCCATATCACCATCTCCATCAAGATCAGCCGCGCAGGCGGAACTGGGGCGTCTCATTCCTTCATAATTCACGGCAGATTCAAAGGTCCCATTGCCATTGTTTTTCAGGATCGAGATACTGTTGGAGCTAAAATCCGCCACGACCAGATCAATGTCGCCATCCCCACCGAGATCAGCCGCGCAAATCGAAGTGGGCCAGCTCCCCACGCCGTAATTCACCGCAGCCTCAAGGGTTCCGTTGCCATTGTTCTTGAGAATCGAGACATTGTTGGAGCCACTATTCGCCACTGCCAGATCGACGCAGCCATCTCCATCAAGATCAGCCGTACAAACGGAAGAAGGACTGATCCCCACACCATAACTCACGGCAAATGCAAAACTCCCACCGCCATCGTTCCTCAGGATTGAGACATCATTGGAGCCATAATTCGCCACGGTCAGATCGATGTCCCCATCTCCATCAAGATCGGCCGCGCAAACAGACTCGGGGCGAATCCCCACATCATAATATGCGGCGAATTCGAAGGTCCCATTGCCATTGTTCTTGAGGATTGAGACAGTGCTGGTGTTTTTATTCGCCACAGCGAGATCGCTGTCGTCATCGTTATCAAGATCAGCCGCACAAACGGAACGGGGGCCGTACACCCCGTAATAATCGATGGCAGATGGAAAGGCATCATTGCCTCTATTCATGAGAATCGAAACAGTGCTTGAGCTACTGTTCGCCACAGCCAGATCGCCATCGCCATCTCCATCAAGATCAGCCGCACAAACGGAACGGGGGTAGCTCCCCACGCCATAGTCACCAGCAACCGGAAAGGTCCCACTGCCATTGTTCTTCAGGATCGAGACATTGTTGGAACCCGCATTCGCGACAGCCAGATCGCCATCGCCATCTCCATCAAGATCAGCTGCGCAAACGGACTGGGGGTAGTCCCCCACGTGATAATTCTCAAACACAAAAGACCCAACGCCATCGTTTTTGAGAATCGAGACATAATTGGAACCCTCATTCGCCAGCGCCAGATCGCTGTCCCCATCTCTATCAAGATCAGCCGCGCAAACGGACTTGGAGGCGTTCCCCACCACATAATTTACGGCAGCCGCGAAGGTCCCATCGCCGTTGTTCTTCAGGATCGAGACATTGCTGGAATCATGATTTGGCACTGCTAGGTCGCTGTCACCGTCTCCATCCAGATCAGCCGCGCAAAGGGTATGGGGGTGACCCCCTACAACATAACTCATTGTATAAACAAAGGTCCCATCGCCATTGTTCTTGAGAATCGAGACACGGCTTGCATAATAATTCGCCACGATCAGATCGGTGTCGCCATCGCCATCAAGATCAGCCGCACAAATGCAGCGGATGCTCCCCCCCGCGATATAATTCACGGCAGCCGCGAAGGTCCCATCGCCATTGTTCTTCAGAATCCATACATTACTTTCAGTATTCGCCGCGGCCAGATCGATGTCGCCATCTCTATCAAGATCGGCTGCGCAAATGGAATACGCGCCCCACGCACCATAATTCTCGGCGGCCGCAAAGGTCCCATCGCCATTGTTCTTCAGGATTGAGACATTGCCGTTCGCCAGGGCCAGATCGGCGTCGCCATCTCCATCGAGATCAGCCACACAAACTGAACGGGGGGAGCTCCCCACGACATAATTCACGGCGGCGGCAAAGGTCCCATCGTTATTGTTCTTGAGAATTGAGACAGTTCCGGAGTTCACATTCGCCACAGCCAGATCACTGTCGCCATCTCCATCAAGATCAGCGGCGCAGACAGAATAGGGGGCGGTGCCCACCTCATAGTCTATTCGAACGTAAAAAAGCGGATCAATCGCCAGGGCATGAGTCGCAAGTAGGCAAAGCCCAACCGCTATCATAAGCAATCTATGTGGATTCATGTAGCCTCCAGCTCAAGCATGCATGACAACGGGGATCCCCGGGGATTGTCCTTCCCCTCGAACCGTTGCGCATAGATCTGAAACACTTGAGGAATACGCACGTCGGCCCAAACGACGATCGCGCATCCCTTTTGGTCCGACGCAGTTGCTGGCGAATATTGCATCCCTTCGTAATCGCAAACGGCATTACCATTCGTGTGCCGTTCGGCACGCAGCAATTGGGGTCCAGTAAGGAGAAAGAAAGGGACCAGAGTAGAAACTATAGCAGCCTTGTTGGTTACATTGGCTCGGATATAAGCCCGTCCTCATACACTCACACCTAGTGATTGCCTGAGTGACGATTAGGAGATGCCTTGATAGATTGGTCTTTCCCTCTTTCCCATAAGCATATCTCGTGCTCCAAAACGCAGATTGAATTCAAGAACATCCAATTCGTTGCTCGCCATCATCTTCAGGTCAAAGGTGCCAACGGGGCGATGTTGGATATCACATCACGGTTGAGATATTTTCCCCATCTTCTTCAGGCAAATGAGACGCATATTGGGAATCTTTCGGCGGCCTTGCGAGAATTCTCGCCGGGGAGCAGCAAAACGTGGGAAGGCTCGGATAAGATAAGACTGGCTCCCCGGGCAGGACTCGAACCTGCAACCCTCCGGTTAACAACCGGCACATGGATATAGATTATTGGCGGGCACGCGCCGTCCTGCGGCGAATGTGCAATTATGAATCAACCAGCTTGAGGACAAGGGTATTCATTTCCGCTTTGACTCTCCGCGACCTCTCCCATGTCTCCCTCACGAAGCCGTCGTCAGGGGCTTGGGTGTTGGCCTCGGCATAGTCCCGGATTATCTTCTTGCCGCGGATGTCGTCCCGTTCCTTCGCCCGCTCCGTGTCGCGGGCGATCCGCTCATGGATATCGGCCAATCGTCTGAGGTTCTCAGTGATGACCCTCTCTCCGTACCCCTCGGAGCTGATGAGGCCACGCCGGTACTCCCAGTCCGTATCACCGGTCACGTCCTCATAAATCGATACGACACGCGCTCGCTCTCCGCTCTCGACCAGTTCTCCCACGCGTGCGGCGAGCCCCTGAAGCGCAAAGTACTCTATATAGAAGTTGTACACATCTATCCCCTTCGAACGGCTCTCCTCCATCATGAAGTTCTTACCGAGGCCCGGTATGTCTTCGTCCGTATAGAGCTCCTTCACTTTCTTCACGTTCCTCAGCCGGTCCCTCGCAATGATCATCTTCTCAACGATATCCCCGCGGAACACATCGAACACGAACTGCGTCCGTTTCGCTTTGTTCCGCTTCTTGTATTTCCCTTCGTTTCTGAGCACCGAATAGAGATTCTCGGAAAGGACCCAGGCCGGGAAAATCTCGTTATAGGCCGGCGGAACACCATCGAACGCCCTGGACGGCTTGTTGATGAGGGAAAATGGGAACTCGACCTTCTGAGGAAGCGTGTCGACGGCGGTCGCTATAAGACTGTACGGGGCGCCCGTGAAATCGGACGGGAACTTGACATTGACACCGAGGCCAAAGAAGAAACCCTCCCCGCACCAGATTTCCTGGTCCGGCGCTTTTGACGTGTGGTTGGATCCGACGTTGGCACCGTATGCCACGTTCCCCTTCCCTTCCGGCCACAGAGCGGCTATGAGCATTGCCTGGTGGTGGAAGCCGACGAACGGCCCGATGAGCGAGGCTGTCACCTCTCCCTCCGCAATGCCGGTGTTGGGGCCGATGATGCTCTGCGTCACCTTGCCGTGCCGCTCCACGTGCGAGTGCTCGGTGAGCACCGAGTCGTCCACGATCGCCATGGATGTTACATCACAGCCGTACTGAAGGCACGAGTTCCGCACGTACGCGCCGTGGCTGATCCCGGTTCGCTCTTCGGGAGTGCCGAGAAGCGTGCAGTTCTGCACGTTGGTTGCGCCGTCTATCAAGGCGCCCTCGCCCAGGTACACATCCTCCACTCTGGCCGTGTGGCGGATGACGCCGCCACGCTCAATAACGCCGAAGGGAGCACTGCATGAATCGACGTAGGACTTCACGAACTCCCGGTACGCCTCGAGAAACTCCCGGTCTCCTCTCCGCGTGGCGACGGCCGTCGCTACCGGGATTGTGATCTCGGCGTACGAGAGCACCTCCCTGCCTCCCGTCTCGATGCCGATCGCGATCTCCCTGCCGTTGCCGAATGTGCATTGTGGGGATGCGGTCAAAGCCCCCGTGTCGAAAACGACGCAGCTTCCCTTAAGAATATAGTTCGAGACGACGGCAACCCCGGAAACGAGGCAGCCGTCTCCGATCTCGGAGTTCACGATCGTGCTGTTGTAGATTCCACCCGGGAGCGACGTCGCCGTCTCCACGGGAACCTCTTCGCCTCCGAGCACGCCGAGCACGCAATTACCGAGAAAGGTGCTGCCGGCGATGAAGGCCGGCGTGAACCCCTCGGCCACCAGAACCCTGCCCCAGTCAGGAGAATGGTTGCCGCGGGACTTCAGCGCATCGATCTCCCCTGCCGTCAGGAGTCGAACCCGGTCACCGAACAGGCGGCTCTTCCCTTGGGCCCGTTTGAGTTCCCGCAGGGAAGCGACGAAGCCCGACGTTTCAAGCAGCTCCCCGACAAGAGATTTCAGATACTCGTTCATACCCGGATGATCCTTCTTTCCCGCCCTCCGCATGCGGCCGGTTTCACGGGCCGCCGTCAACGGCCTATCTGTTTCCGAACGATATGCTTGTTGTCGCGGATCCAGTTGTAATATTCCTTCCGTTTCAACTTCGACGCCGCTTCTTCATCCAACACCACAATTACGTAGCTGTGAAGCTGCAGCGCCGAGGCCGTGATCTGGCTCGTGACGGGGCCCTCGATGAACTCGCGGCACACCTCGGCCTTGCCCTCGCCGCTGGCGATGAGAAGAATCTTCTTGGCCTCCATGATCGTGCCGATCCCCATGGTGATCGCGAAACGCGGCACATCCTCTTCCTTGTCGAAGAAGCGGGCATTGTCCTTAATGGTCTGCTCGTAAAGCCCCTTCACCCTTGTCCGGCTCGCGAAGGAAGAGCCAGGCTCGTTAAAGCCGATATGTCCGTCACGCCCAATGCCCAGCACCTGCAGATCGATGCCGCCCGCATCCCGTATCTGTTTCTCGTACCATTCGCTGAACTCCTCGGGATCATCCGTGTTGCCCTGCGGAACGAAAGCATTGTGCGGGCTGACATTGACGTGCTTGAAGAAATTTTCCCACATGAAGTAATTGTAACTGTTCTTGTGCAGGGGGGCGAGATCGAGGTACTCGTCGAGATTGAAAGTCGTAACCTTCGAGAAATCCAGCCCCTCCACTTTGTGTAGCTTCGCCAGTTCCTTGTATGTCCCGACTGGTGTGTCCCCCGTCGCGAGACCGAGCACGAGATCGTGTTTGCGTTTGACTTCCTTCGCAATAATTGCAGCCGATGTCTTGCTCATAGACTCATAGTTCGGCGTAATGATTATCTCCATAGTGCCACCCCTTTTCTGTTCATCGTTTCCGACAAACCCGATGATTTCCCGAGCATCGAGAGACGCTCATTCTAATGAATACCGTACCATCCCTGCTGATCTCCCCCGCTTCTTGTAGCATATCTCTTGTCATTCGGCAATAGTCGATTCGCCCCGCTTTTCCGGGCAACGTCCGAAAAGAACCGCCTTCCCGGGTGCAACCCTCTTCACGACCACTCTCTGTTTTGGGCGATGAGCTATAGAGCCGCGAGCCGTTTTCGCGCATCGACGAGCTGCGGCAGACCCTCGTCCGCTTCGGACCACATCTCGAGGAATTTCGCGTATTCCTTCTTCGCTTCCGCCGGGCGCTTCATCTCCTCGTAGATCGTCCCGAGCTCGTAGTGCGACAGGGCGTGGCCCTTGAAAATCCGAAGCATTTCTCTGTGCACCTCGGCCGCCTTGTCAAGCTGGCCGTCCATCCGATAGGCGTTGGCGAGGATCGTGCGATAGTCGATGCCGATGAATCCACCCCATATAACACCGCCTTTTTTCATCTCGGCCAGGATCTTTAGCGCGGTCTTTGAATCGTTATCGGCGAGAGCGGCTCTCGCTTCGATATCCAGCACATCATAGCGGGTCATGCCACCTATTCGGGATACCATTTCAGAGAGGTATCTCGCAGTCTCTCTGGCGCCCTCCGCATCCCCAAGCATGGCCAAGGCTTGACCGAGCGGCCGGGGATACGGCCCGACGCTGCTATCCGCTGCAGATAGGATGGAATCCGGATACTGCTTTGCGAACTCGTCTATCTTATGTCTATTCCAACGCCTGTACAAATCGACAACCTCTTGCAGGCGATCAGTATGCACAAGATTGCGGAATTCTGGCTGATTGATTATGGAAAGATCCATATATTCCCTGATTGCATCGCGCATTTTCTCGTAACGGCCCGCCTCGATGTAGAGAGCCGCCAGGTTCAAATTGCCATGACATATCGTAATGAGATTCCAGCGTCTGTTT
>Ga0315291_10006429_pt1 | contig 14587 bp, 9 predicted proteins | sample YL17G12_20_MG_FD_203070 | JGI IMG/M metagenome (GOLD analysis project Ga0315291, IMG submission 203070) | Sediment microbial communities from Yellowstone Lake, YNP, Wyoming, USA - YL17G12_20 | ecosystem: Environmental > Aquatic > Freshwater > Lake > Sediment | place: USA: Wyoming | collected...
ACACAGCCTCAGCTCAGGGTAAATCTGATATTGAAATTGCTAATCGAGTTCAGGCTATTAGAACAGCTCGTATAGATGCTGGTCAAACTATTCCCGAGGATCTTAGTAGTATATCAATGCAAATGACAGGAGCGAAAATAGATGCTAGACCATTAACAACCGAGCAAAAGACTAAGGCTCGTGAAACAATTGCCAAGTATGGTAATGTACAAGGACAGCCACCAGTAAGTGGCGTTGGAGCAACTATAGCCACGGCCCCACCACAAACTCCTACACCTCCAGTTGATCAGTTACCTACCGCTCCACTTCAAGAACCTCCACAGGGTGGAGCTGATGTATTCCCAATGATGAGGCAAAACAAAAAAGGGGAATGGGTACAAACAGGTAAGGGTATCTCAAACCTCTCAACTGCTGGTAATTTGCTTTCAGCTCGTGGTGGTAGTGGATTAGGTGGTAGAGACTTTGAGAATATGAGCGTAGAAGAGCTAGCTGCTATGAGACCCGGTAGCCAGGCTACTGTCAATGTGATTCATCAGTGGGCTAATACTTCTCCGCCTGATATGTTTTCTCAAAGACAAGTAATCCAGAAGGGAATGACCGCTTTAGCAGGTTGGGTAACCAATCCAGCTGCCATGGACTTAGACAAGAATCTTAGGCAAGAGTTAAGTGCACTTACTGGAGCTACTGCGGAGCAAGCATCAGCTAAAGATATTCCTCAATTATGGGAAGAAGGATTCAATGCTAATCGGGGTAAGGCTACTGATATTTGGCGTAAGTATCAAGGATTGATACAGACTGGTTCTAAGGTAAGTTCATCTGTAATGGCTGCTCTCAATGCTAATATAAAAGTACGAACCAATGATCCTAATATCAATCAAGTTATTGCTGCAACAGGTCTAAATCCTGCAGATCCATTTGTAGAACAGAAGTTTGGTGCTGTTAGAAGTGGTAATGCTCCTGCTGAAGGAATGGAGTTATATAATCAAGCAGCTGGACCACTTAACACAGCTACTATATTGAATAAAATAGGGCAAGTGTATGGTCTTAGTAAAGAGAAAATGAGTGCCGTTTCTGCTGAGGATATGGAGAAATTCAATAAAGGTCTCAGAGAAGCCTCAAGGTTGATGGAAGTGTATCAAAAGGTACAAAATGACGCAACCAAATCTGTAGAAGCGCATACCTATGCCTACGAGAAAGAGAAGGAAGTTCTACTTAAACAGAAAATACTTCCTACAGCTACAATGGCACTTGCAGAAGCAAGAGCTGATGTTAGAGCTGCCGAAGCTGAAGGTTCTGGTAAAACACCCTCAGAGATATATGCTGCACAGAGAAAACTAACTGCTGCTGAGAAGGCATATGGTACTGCGAGAAAGGCAGTACAGAGATTAGAAGCAGGAGAGGTTACAGCAGAAGGAGCGGTATCTGAAGCGGAGGGTGAAGGGGGAAGAGGTATAACTACCGAGGGTGTTGGCAAAATGTCCAGACGCTTACTTGGTGGTTTTGGTCTGATGTATTTGAAGTCTATTGCTGGCATTATCATGCAACCTACACAGATGGGTTATGCTGAGCAACTTCAAGAACAACAAGCAGTCCAGCAAGGATATGGTAAGCGCTTTGGTGGTGTAGTACCATTTGCAAATCCAGAACAGCAATACCAACGCGCAGCTGCTACATATGGCGGTATAGGCTGGTCACAAATCAGGCAGACACAAGCTCAAATCATGCGTGAGCAACCAAGTGTTCAGGGTGCTATTGGTATGGGTGAAGCTGGCATTGGTACTGGTGGTCTTGTAGCTACTTTAGGATGGATGGCTGGCACACCAGTGTCATGGCCTGCCCTAGCTGCTGTAGCTGCCACTGCCGGAGTAGTTTCGGCTGGTATCAATATCTATGGTGCTAAGAATCAACCAGAAAAGAACGCAATTACTTTAGCATCTCAAGAAGCTTCAGGAGCTAATCCAACACCTGGATACTGGGATTTCAAACAAATATTTAATTGGTCTAACTATGGATTTATGCAAGATAAAGAACGTCAAACTCCTATGGTTGATATGCTTAGAAAGATGCGTCAGTATCAAGAAGGTGGTGGTGCTGATCTACGAGGTTTCTTAGCACAGGAAGGGGTTGAAGGGAATATTGATACCAATAAATATATGGCTATGTATCAACAAGTACAAGCTTCACAGTATCCTAATATACCAATGGAGGGATTAGTTGGAGCACAGGGATTACAAGATCAATATAAGATGATGCTTACTGAGGGTGACTATGGTTCTCGTGCGATACTTGCAACTGGCATAGCCCAGGGTATACCCTATGAACAAACTGCAATGCTTGCAGCTTACTCGCCTAGTAGAACCTTTGAGCAACAACAACAAGCTGTTGGTCAAACTATACAGAACTGGCTTACACAAGCTCAGGGTCTAACTCAATCTGAGATAACTAAAACCGAAATTGGGGCAAAACGTTTCCAGCAGTTGGGATTATTTGCACCTAGGTTCCCCGAGCCTACACCAGAAAGAACATATACAGTTCCTAGTTATGGAAAGTCTCGAAAAGATGTAATTCGTGAACAAGCAACTCGACAGCAACCGCTATCCAATGCAGCATATAACCAAGCTGAAGCTTTGAGATTAGGAGCTGGTCCACAAACCTTTGGTCAAGTAATGAGCAATGAATATCCCAATAAGTATATGCCTGGATATGGTACTGCTACTGCACCAGCCCCAACAGCAATAGAGATAGCACAATTCAAGGCAAATGCTCAAGAGTGGCAAGCTGCTCAACCATCATGGCAAGGGGTTCCATTCATAAATAAAACAGAAGTAAGAATTCCAGCTCGTGATTTACAGAAAGAGTATCAAGATATATTAGCAAATCTTCCTGAATATCAAAATACACTCATACAGGCTGATTGGGCTAGATATACCTCTCGTAAAGTAATGGGGCTTCCCGAAGTCTCTCCTGCTGCAACTACAGAAGAACTTACACAGAAATATGGTGGTACTCTAACAGAAGAAGAGATAGCAACTCGGATGCGTGAGGATCAGAGACAAGCTTTACGCACCCAGGCACAAGAACAGGTATGGGGTGGATGGCAGGCACTTGGCGTTACAAATCCAAATATGATGCCGACTGAAACTGCAACTTACGGACAACTACAACAGCAGACGGCACAATTGCAGTTTGGTAATGCCTTCTCACAAACTATGATGAGTGGTGGCATGGAAGCCACACTAGCACAAGGTTTTGGTGGCGCTTTTGGTCTTATGGCACCACAACAGTTTGAGCAATATAAAGCACTAGCCAATCTATCACCTCAACAATGGGGAGCTTATCTGCTAAAGAATCCACAAATAGCAGCTCAGTTACCTGGTATGGTTGGTGGTATTGGTGGTCAGGTTAGTACTCAATCTATTGGTATGGTTGATGTAAATGCCCAAGGTGGTCTTACTGGAATGGGTTGGGGCACATCAACTTTGGCTACACCGCAGATGGTCGGTCAGATACAAGCTGGTGGTATCATGACTCCAATGGGGATACAATCAATTAGTCCTCAAATGGCTACTACAATGGCAAGTCAGCAAATGGCAAATAAGATATGGGGTCAAGGTTATCAAGGTCGTACTGATATATCTCAGGGTGCGGCAGCTGCTATGGTATCTGGTGGTACATTTGGTTTAGCACAATATCAACAAACTCTAAATGTAGATTATCAGAAACAAATGGCTGGCAATCAACTTGCTATGCTCAATCTTCAGGGCGAGTACATGCCTAAATTCTGGAATATTGAAGATCGCCAACGTTCCTTACAGAATCAACAGGCACAATGGGGATTTCAGATGCAGGAACGACAGATGGGCATGCAACGTGGACAGTTCTATGAAAATATAGGACTAAACCAACAGCAAGCTCAAATGCAACGTGGCTGGACACAGCAAGATTGGCAGTATCAGAATCAGACACGTAATCTACAATGGGGTTGGAAGCAAGAAGATTTCGGAGAACAACTTCGCTTTATGACAGGACGTGACCGCCGATTAGCCGAGCGTCAAATGGGTCGTGAGACTACTTTACATGACTTAGAGAGTGAGCAGATCACCAAGACACGTGACCGCCAAAAGGAATTGTGGGCGCTTGAGGATCAACGCTTTGCCTTACAGAAGAAACAGTTTGAGGAACAAATGGCTCTTCAGCAAGAGAACCTAAATAAACAGAAGGAGTTCTATACACAAGGTAGAGCACTTCAGGAAGAACAGGTCAAATTACAGCGAGAGTACTGGAAAGCTCAGCATGAACTTCAATTAGCTGCTGGTGGTGCAGCTGCAAAGTATGCTACAGAACAAGGAAAGGTAAACCAGCTCATGCTTGAGTTTTCTCAATTCTCGACCTTGGCTTCAGCTAAAGGTAATCTATTCAATTCCGAAACTATTAAGGCTCTTATCACAGCGATCGCAGAACTTGATCCAGTCTTTGCTCATCTACTTGAGCAAGCACTTAATTTACAACAGTATACAGGTGGTGGTGGTTGTTTCGTTGCTGGCACAAGTGTATCTACATGGGCTGGTGTTAAGGATATCGCGGATATAAAAGAAGGCGATATTGTAATGTCTTATGACGAAGAAAGTGGATGTAATGTACCTAATCGTGTGACTAGAATATTCCAGCATCCTCAAATGTCTGTTGTAGAAGTGAAGACCGAGCATGGTGTAGTCAAATGTACACCTAAACATACATTCTGGACTGGTGATAAGGGCTGGAAGTCTGCCTGTAATCTTGAAGAAGGTGAAACAATCAAGCTAATTGATGGACACTATACCCAGGTTATTTGTGTCACTGATGTAATTGGAAGCTATTGGGTATATAACCTATCTATTGAGCATGACCATACATATTATGTAGAAGAGATGCTAGTACATAATACGGCTGCTAAGAACGCAATTGGTGGCCCTACTATCCCAGGACAATATCACATAGTAGGAGAAAATGGTCCTGAGTTGATTAACACACCCTATTCTGTAAGTGTTATGCCTAATAACGAGCTAAAGGCTCGAATGTATAACTCAGAATATAATTCAAGTTGGGCTAGTACAACCATTAATAATCAGCAAGCCAAAGAACCATTTGTCCAAAGACTTACAATACCAATTTATATTGGTAATGAATACATAGAAGATATGATTGTCGAGATTGTAGATGGAGAAGTGAGGAAGATCTAATGGCTAACTATATTACCCTAACCACTAGTAATAGTTCTCTTTCAAAGCGCTTCAAAGCACTTGAGATGAACACGCCACTACTACGTATGGATACTTTCGACTTTACGCTTGGTGGAAAGACAGATAAGCAAGCTGGTCCTGTAATAAGACAGTGGAAATATTTATTTAGAGTACCAATTGATACAGCTGAGGGTACAGAATATGGTACATATTCGGACTTTGCTACTTTCTTTGCACTTGGCAATGCTAATGCTACTCCATCAGATGTAATTACTATGACAGACCATTGGGGAGGTACACAACATACCTTCTCGGTTTACTTTGAGGGTGATGCTATACCTACACCATTGACCACACAAATAACAGGTGGCAATGCCTGGTACACCATTCCAGTAAGTTTCTTGGAGAAGAACTAATGGCTCGTACTCTTACTACTGCACTACGAAATGCCATTGATATTGATGGCAGCTTCAGGATGCGTATAAAGGCTGAGATATATCCTTCACGTATTTACTTCGAGGCTATTACAAGTGACTATCCTACATCAGTCCACGATGAAGTTGGTCTACCAGATGATCCTGTAAAGCAAGATATTGCTTACTCATCAGTCGATGGTGGATTAGTAACCTTCTATGTAGATGATAGTACCTTGAGATATGCTAAGCAGGGTTCATCTTCAGGAACATCTACAGGATATTCGGCAGACTCAAAGCCTGGTGTAGTTGGCTCGACACTCTTTGCTTGCTATGGCAGCACGCTTACACGGTATTCGATAAACTGGTCAGGTCCAAGTCTATCACCAGCTACCTCAATTACACCTGATTACACAGTATATGCTGTCCATGCTATTAGCTCGACTGAATGTATAGCGTTATGCTCTGATCAGGGTGGGCTTCGTGTGCTCTACCTTAGTGGCACCACGGAGAAGTATAGCCCTGGTCGCTTCATGTTTCATACAGCTATAAAACCTACGCCAAAGACTGATAAAGAAATAAGAGAAGGAAAAGTAGACGATACTCGTACTCTACTGCAGAAGGCTATACACTCTGGAGCTGCTAAACTAGGCACCAAGATATTTATTTATATAACCAATGCTTTTAGTGGAATGGTAGAGGGATGCTATTATGATACAGATACAGGAACTTGGAGCACAATCTTTACTGTATTGGCAACAGATTTACAAGTATCTTTATGTGAGTTTCGGATTTCTAATGCTTTCGAACGTAATGGCACTATCTTTATGGCTGGACAGTTTCGAAGAACAGATAGCCTAGACGATACTATTCAACCACATTCTCTTGTTCTCTTCTCTACTAATGGTAAGACCTTTAGCGTCAATCGCAATACTCTTGTTAGCGATATTGGATACCGATTCTTAGCAACAGTTGGAGCTGATGGGAACTTCTATTTAGGAAATTGCAATCGTGTCTGTCATACACCTGTAACATGGGTATTTGATGGATTGAATGGTACAGTAGGAACTAAGGTAGATATTAGTGAAGATAATATAAAGGGGTATGGAGATGGTGATCTTGCAAAATGTACTTCATTTGCTCTTCGTTCTGGACTGTTTGAATACTTTCCAATAAACAATCCTAGTGTGATACAGGGAGCTCGTCTAGTTGTTTATGCTGGCTACGATGTAGCTGTCTCCACAGAGTGGAGCAAGTATGCTACTTATATCATTGATGGTATTGATTACCAACTAGGTGTAGGCAAACGTGGTACTGTTATCAATGCTACCAATGAGGCCGTATGGAATCTCACTGGTCTATCTATGCCTTTCTATGCTGAGATACTAGGAAAATCATGCCAGTTTGACCCCATGCTCGAAGGTGTTTCAATGCTTTCAAGCGTAGGAAATGGATGTATAGCTAGATCTAGTTTATCAGTAGACTTTTGGGATAGTGTAGGATACACAAATACAACTGAAGGTATTGCTGGTATTGATATGATGGTAGGTGGTGGTGTTGATTACTATATAACTTCAACAACTACGGATCACTATCTAGGTATCATTACCCGTTCAGAGCTTGCAGAAGCCTGTGGTCTTAGCGAGAACCCAACTATTACTGCTACAACTATAGCCCTAAAGATATATGGCTGGTCGGTTGATACTATAGCAAACGATAATGATGCTGTTTACCCTATTATTATTACAGAAGATGATGAAGGAAATGAGACAACACATATTGCTAATTCGGATAGTTATTGGCCTTGTACCTATACAACAACTGAGGGTGGTCAAGAGCCTATATCAATATCAATGCCAATGGGTACTACCTTTACTATTGGACATAAGATAAAGAAGGTAGGTGTTGCATTTTGGCAAGATCATTGCACATATTTCAATATTGCTAGAATTGATATTGTTTCAGGAATAAAAGCTTACTACCCATTATATGGAGCCGATTCACCGTGGGAAACTCAAGAGAAGTGGGGTTACTATAAGCTTCCTCGAAGGGGGAAGCCATATATAATGATTGCTTCCGGACCATACAATGCTTTTAACTTCTCATTAGCAGGACGCTTTAAGGATAGCCACAGTAATATTGATGGCTATATTCATAGTTATTGTGGTATTGTCGGCCATTGTGAGGATGGACTTAATTATACAGTTGCTCGGTATTGTAGACAGCATAACAAAGTTCAACTTATTCAATGTAGAGATGGAACAGAAACTCAGCTAAAGGAGTCTGCCACTATTCCTTTCACTGTCAATGAAACCTATCAGATACGTTTCGACCATAAAGATGGTTACTACGAGATATATCTATTCGATGATGCTACTGGATACTTCAAAGAGGTTTTAGGTGGATATTATTGGCTTACTGCTAATGGGTATATGTTTACCAGCGATATTGTTTCAATGCGTTCTGGCATTTATGGTTACGTAGCTACGCCAATGGCGCGTATTACTGGTTACTGTGAAGTGGGGGATGAAAGTGGTGTAACAGCAGATGGTATTCCATTTGATCCATTGTGGGATGTTTATGATTGGCCTTCTTCTGGTAGAGCCAAGATAATGGATAATATCTATGAGTATTATAGTATAGTGACTCAACCAACTATTCCTCGAGGTCCTTATCAGTTTCGTCAAATGGCAGATTACTCACAAATAGATACACCTCATGGACTTATGGGTGATGGGCCTGGCCTAGATGCTAGAGATTTCGATTGGACAGGTGAAGTCGATCACTCCACACTCAATGATGGTTACATAATAGCTATAAATAGTGGTGCTAACTTTAGATGCAATGGTACTGAATGGCAAGTATGGACTGACAATGCTGGTTCACAAGTCTTTCTTCGCAATCGTATGCGCTATTACTCAGATAATCCTATGATTGGCAAAACGTATAGTTCTCTTGCTAATAAAGTTTGGATTGTGGGTGGATTACTTGGCGACTATACTAATCCTACTAGTCCTATAAAAGTAACACTCAAAGAGGGCGAAAAGATGACCCATGGAGAAGGTAGTTTTGTAACCTATGAACCAGTTGTGAATGGGGAAATATTATGTTACTGGTATATTGGTTCTGGTGGAGAAGATGATGCTACAGTAGAAGATTTGATACAAAGAATATGTGATTTATCTGGTGCCAGGTGTAACTTCCCGGGTGACTATACTGTTTCCTCTTTAGGTATTAGTGGAAGTCCACAAACTATAGTTACTACACCTTACGCAGAAGGTTTTGACCTGAGCTTTGAGATAGCCAGCTTTACTTCGGGTAGCATAAGCATCAGGTTTAATGCTACTCTCAATCCAGATAACTATGAGAATAAGGCTAGCTTTGTAGATGATACTCATCTTATAGTAAATATTGCAGCTCTAGGTTCAGGTGGGTTTAGATATACCCTTAGTAGTTATGACTCCAATACAGTTATATATAGTTCAAACTGGCTTTCTGGTACTAGTGCTCAGAAGTTTAGAGTAATGTGTATGAAAGATAATATCGGACTATATCAAAATGGAGCATGGGTTACTACCATTCCAACCGATGAGATTGTCTATGGTCCAGAATTGGATATTGAAATATATGCTAGTGGTTCCATGACCTTGACAAACATTAGGGAAACAGACTTAAGCGATTGGCGCGAGGCAATCTATCTTGATCTTGAAACTGATGGTATGAGTGCACTAGGTTCTGTAATTCAGCAACGACCAGTAGAGATGATGGCTAAATCTGATGGCTCATTCAACTTCATGTATGACCCAATAAGGCATACTATAACAGCTATCAGACAACCAAGAGTACATAGATATGTATATTCTGTTCCTTCAGATGGTGCTAGTGATGCAATTATTTATGGACTTAAAGATGTAAAGACTATTATCAATCTTTACTTTGCCAAGGTGTTGGGGTTCGCAACAAAGCTAATGCGTATGCCTGATCTTGGTGTCGGTGCTATTCGAGCTGCACATATTATTTTACAAAGAACACTTGAGAACTATCGCAAGCATAATCTCTCCATCCGACCAGATTTAGAAGTAGAACCAGGAGATATATATTCCTTTAGTTATGCAATAGCTGGTTCCACTCATGTAGAAACAGCAGATATTATTGTGGAGTCTGTAAGTTTTGATTTTAGAGCATCTGGTACTAAGATAAAAGCTACCATGGACCTGATAGGTAGAGAGGTGTATCCATGAGCAGAATAAGTAAGGATATACGAGCTAATATAAAGGTTGGAACTAGTATTCCAGCTACAGTCACCGATGTGCTATTCGGAAGAGCAAGTGTAAGGATGCTTCGTAATGGAGCTAGGCTACGTAATCTTCAAGTGATTGGAGGACCAGTGGTAAAAGGTCAAAGTGTAAGAGTAGACTTTACTACTGCTGTTCCTACTATTATTGTTGTTGGTAAACAGGGAATTACTCAATACGAAGTACAGGGTATTGTAAATGCCGAGAATAACGATCCTTATATACTTCCGACACAAGCTGCTGCTGCTGCTGGTGGCCATATTATTAAGCATAATACAGAAACTTTACCAGCCGAGCCTAATCTAACTTTTGTAGGTAACCAATCGGAGGTTACAGATAGTACTACTTCTGGTGGCGAAACTATTGTATCTTATACATTTGCCATTTATCACAATAATAGTAATATTACAAATGATGCCAAAGGCATCAGATTTGAGGATACTCCCTAATGCCATCCTTTATAGTTGGGGTCGATCCCTCGCTTGATAATCATGTAAAAGTTGAAGTCCAGATAGACGGAGAGACTGTTCCTCTTACTATTACCCATACTGATGGTATTACCAAAATTAAGGCTCCACCTAACTATAGATGGAAACTTAGAATTTGGGGAACTCATATGATGAATGTAATGCTTATACCATCACTCTGGTTAAATGCATTTCTTTCGGGTCCTACTCTCCATAGTTTTATGGCATTTCTTAAGGGATATGGTGGTGAGATGTACCATGCTTTTCTAGCTGGCAAGGGTGGTAAATTCTTTGGTTCTTTTCTGGCTGGTATAGGAGGTAAATACTTTGGTGCATTTATGTATGCTATAGGTGGTAGATTCTTTCCTGCCTATACTAAAGGACCGCGTTATTGTCCAGTACGTAATGGACCTCCTGTTGAAGAAGGAACAGATCGTACTTACGAAAACATGAGAGGAAACTTCAATCTTATAGGATACCAAGAAGATTTCTATCCAGGTCCACCTAATGGAACTTGGATTGCTAGTAATCAGTGTTGTTCAGAATCATATATCTATTATCTAATAATGCCAATGTCCGTTGCTGAAGTACCTATTACTGTATATGAATATGAATTAGCTACTGGTAGTATAAGATCAGTAGAGCTTTATTCTGACCCTGAAGCCAATGGATGGATTGGTTATATAGCTTTTCTTGAGGACAGAAAAGTTCTTTGTTATCCAGGTAATGACATGACAGAGCTTTTGTATATTGTAGACTTTGAAGATCTATCAAAGACCGATATAAACGATGGCTTCTATATATATAGTGTAAATGCTATAGAACGTGAGAATGGAGATATATATATTATTGTCAATGAGAGTGGTACTGTATATATAAAGAACTACACTGAAGATAGCTCATGGGAAAGTGTTAGCACCAATGGGGGATGGCTGTACTATGCCTTTGTTCAGGATAGATATTGGGTCTTACCATCTGATGGCGGTACTAGTATGAACGCAGATATTATTGATATAGTAGATGCTACCGTTGAAACAACTGGCAATGTAACACTAACCCAAAATGCACACGGCGGGTGGCCAACACTCGGTGATTGCCAAGGAGATTACGAAACTGGTTGCGTCTATTGTTTTGTAGGTGCGAATACATATGACAATATCTATTTTCCAGATCACAATGCTTCCGTAGTTATATTAATCAAAATAGATCCAGTAGCAGCAACAATAAGCACAGTACTGACTAATAATTCCGATGATCCTCCTAATCCATTTTATATTTATTGGGGAAGAATATGTTCTAGCAAGAATTATGCTTATTTCTTTGAAAATACTCCTACTGGTACTGGAGATATTATAAGATGCCACGATCTTAGTACCGTAGGAAACTTTACGCAATACTATAACTCATTTTATGTAGCAGCATTATTGAATGATGACGAGAGTTATTGGTATGTGGACCGTAGTAGCGATACCGTAAAACATAGTACTGCTAGTGGCAGTGTAATTGGTTCTTATAGTATTCCGCATCGACTACATCCATATACTCCATGGATAGACAATCTTAGCAATGCTACAGTATATGGAGATAATATGCAACAAAGTTCTTCCTATAATCATTGGTACCACATATATTTAATAACATAAGGAGAGTGTAATATGGCGACATATAATTGGGAAATGTATCTTGGGTCGGCATGGGTTGATATTGAAGCCAATACTTTAGTATTTTCTGGCGATCCTGATGATTTATCAATAGCCATAAATGTAGATGAGTTCAATAGTGGTACTCATCTTGGTAGTAATGATCCTGGTACAGATCAGTGTGGTACTACACATAAATACAATATAAAATACGCCTCTAATACACAATTCTTTGGTGGTACATCAACAACAGCAGAAGTTATTAGTAACACAACTCTTGCGACAACAGAAGCTACGATACGTCTAAAGTTTGTCGATACTTCAGCAGTATCTATAACTACAGGATATTTCTTCTGCTTTGATGGTGTTGCTGAAACTGTTGAAGCAGTTGGAGTTCATGTATATGCGATTGAAGTAGGTAAAGCAAATACTACTTGGGTAGAGATAAACAAGGACTCTGATAGTATTGGCGGTAACAACAGCGGCGAAAGATTAGATCTTGCTTCCCAAACAACAGCTGCTACAGATCATTATTTCTATCTTGCTATAACTGCTGGTCCTGAAACCTATGGTCCTAAGACACAGTTCGATTTTGGCGTAGCACTTACCTATTCATAAGGAGAATAACAATGGAAACTTTATTTGATGTATGGGAAGGAAGTCTCGATATTGATGAAGAAGTTATTCATAATGGTGGCATAGTTGGATTATTTATCAGACTCAATCACATGAGTGGTGGGCATCATATGGATGCCAACTTTACTACTCAATGGATACAATCTCAAAACTTCTTACGAGCACCATACTTTGTCTATAATCCATGGGTAGATGGTAAAACAAACTTTAGATGGTTAATGGCAAATTTACCAAAGAATGATGTGACTGTAGTTGCTACTGATATAGAGGTAAAGTATCCAGACTATTCAGCAGAAGTATATGCAGACGAAGTACAGATATTTACAGACCTCACAAAGGCACAAGTTCATTTGATAATCTATACTGGTCAATGGTTCTTGCCAACCCTAACCCACTGGCCAACTAATGTAGGGTATTGGTGGGCTAGGTATCCAGATAAATTCTATCCCACACCATCTGAAGTATGGAATTACGAGAAACTTGAAGTAGAGACTGAGCGATATGGTTTCTATCCAGATCCACAAAAGAAATGCCCTGGTCCAATAGAAGTATGGCAGTGTTCAGGTGATAGACTCAAGCTACCAGGTTGTTGTGGTCGAGCAGTTGATGTAAACTTAGTGAATAAGACATTACCAGCTCTAAAGGCATGGTGGGGAGTACAATCTCCACCAGTACTAACATGCGAGCAGAAAGTAGATATACTATGGGCTAAAGCTAAGACTATGGGATGGACATTACCATGACGATGAAACCAATCCTACGTAGGAGTGTGTAATATGGCAACAAAGAAAGCACCAAAAGGTAAGTCGAAGATCTTTATCAAGCCATCTAAGCGAGGTACATTTACTAAGGCTGCCAAGAAATCTGGAAAGAGCGTTCCCGGCAAGGCAACCGAGGTACTGAATGATCCTAATGCCTCACCCGAGATGAAGAAGAAAGCAAACTTTGCACGTAATTCCGCAAAGTGGAAGAAGAAAGGAGGTAAGAAGAAGAAATAGATGGGATGCAAAAAAGGAAAGAAGAAGAAGAAATAAGGAGGTATCCTTATGCCATACAGACTGAACCCTAAGAATAAACGTCAGGTACAAGTCAAGCAAGGTGCTAAATGGACCAAGAAGAAAACTTACCGGAGCAAGAAGAAAGCCCTAAAGTTACAGAGGGCGCTGTACCTGAACGTGACAGCCAAGGGCAAAGGGTAATCCTCAAGTCTCTTGGGGCATTACTTATCGAGTCTAGCCTAGCGGGAGATAGTCCTACTCCCTATCCTTCATACTGTGCTCTTATGGATAACTCCGAACAGTTCTGGCTAGAGAACCAAGACAAACTTTTATATAATCCTAATTAGGAGAATGATATGCCTATCAAAATTACTTTTGAATTACTGCCAATTGTGGCAGTGTTACTTGTACTTGCAGCTTGGTACATACCAAAGTTCAAAGATTGGTATGGCGCCCTGGCCCCGGAACGCAAACAATTATTCATGGTTGGAGCAATGTTCGTTGTTGTCTTGTTCGCTGTTGCTGGAAGCGCACTTGGTTTCTTAGCAATCTACACGGGCCCAACCTGGCGTGAATGGTTATGGTATCCACTTATAGACTTTGTTGCCGCGATCATGGTCAATGCTGGTGTATACAAGGGCACCAACTACATGCTTGGACCAAAAGCATAAGCCTCCACAGTGTGGAGGCAGATATAAAAGTACCCCATTCTTACGAGTGGGGTACTTCTGTTTTAGGAGGATGCCTGCTTGGTACAGGCACCCTGGGAGGGAATACGCGTCAAGAGGAGCAGCTTGACCTATTAATTATAGCACAGCTTCATTGATACGAACAAGACTATCTGGTAGTCTATCTTTCTCGAAGTCAAAATAAAGACCGCTCAAATATTCTCTTGACATAGCAGCTTTATCTTCATACC
>Ga0315291_10006436_pt1 | contig 14580 bp, 9 predicted proteins | sample YL17G12_20_MG_FD_203070 | JGI IMG/M metagenome (GOLD analysis project Ga0315291, IMG submission 203070) | Sediment microbial communities from Yellowstone Lake, YNP, Wyoming, USA - YL17G12_20 | ecosystem: Environmental > Aquatic > Freshwater > Lake > Sediment | place: USA: Wyoming | collected...
ACGGCGAGTTTGATAAGCTACTTAAAGCGCTCTTTGAGGATGGAGACCACCACGAACAACTCATCCGCGCACTCGCGACGAAACGCCGGGGATTAACTCGCAATGAGATTCTCAAAGCGACTAAGATAAAAACCGGTGGCCGCGTAGCGCAATGGTTGAAGGAGCTCGAGGAAGCCGGCTTCATAGCCCAGATCGCAGTCACGGAGGGGCGACGCTCCACGACATGCTACCGCGTGATTGACGCGTTTGTCCTATTTTACCTCCGGTGGATTGAGGGGGCCGGTAAAGGCCCGCTCGGTCCGACACCCGGTCAGGACCATTTCATAATGCAAAGGCAAACCCAGGGATACGAGAGCTGGTCTGGCTACGCCTTCGAGGCCGTGTGCATGAAGCACATTAAGCAAATCAATGCTGCGCTTGGCATCAGTCGTGTGTTGGTGAAGCCGTCGGTATGGCAAAAGACGACTAAAAAAACTGGCGCAAGCATGGGAAGCGACTCCGGAACGCGCGGCGCCCAAATCGACCTAGTGCTGGATAGGGATGACGGTATGACGACACTGTGCGAGATCAAGTACTACGACAATCAGTTCGAGATCACCAAGTCATATGCTGACAACCTTCGTCACAAGCTCCAAACCTACAAGGCAGAAACCAAGACGAAAAAGAGTGTGATGCTGGTTTTCGTCGCACCGAGCGGTCTCGTTGACAACGAGTACGCACGACAGCTGGTCACGCGCACAGTCACCGCGACAGATCTGCTGGATTTGTGAACTGCGTTTTCCGAAAAAAATGGTTATTTATCGGCACCTGATGCTCTTGCTGCGTCGCCGGATTTGCCTCATTTGCCCTCGCTGCGTACGACACCGTGATTATTCGAGAATTTCAACAGGCCCAAAAGTCTAGGGTCTAACTTTGAGCCCGGGCACGTATAGATTTTTATTGTTCTCTTCGTTCCAGAGCCTGATATCCAGTGCATCAAAATGGAACACATAAGTGTCTGGATTCGTGAATAGGTCGGTGTAAAAACGAAAGCCGTCTTCATTTGCCGCTATATCGGCCAGTGAGATCACGCCGGTCGAGGCGGCGCCATAATAGCCGAAGCCGCCGAGAATGACGGAGGGCTTGCAGTACCGTCCGAGAATTTTTTTGTATTTGCCATGCAATGCTTTCGGCAGGTCTGGATGACCCTCCATAAATTCACCAAGCTCATGAATCTCTGCATAAGTGGCGAGATCACCGCGGTGGATTGTATCGAAGTACCAGTAACCCTGCTGGAAAAAATGACCGATCTTATCGATTCCGACGACGATGTCGCTGATTTTTACCACCGGTGCGATGCTATGGTCGGATGTGGATTCCGAGAGATGAGCTGGTATGCGTGTGGAAAAGGGGCCTATTGGATTATCGCCGTAGCGCGAGTTTTTAAAGCGCATGAATAAAATCTGCTGAAATTCTGGCTTTAGATTTGAAATGATCCAAGACTCAACCTTGGAGATTGCCGAAACTTCGATGGGGATGCCGATGTTCTCGAGGCCGATGCCTGAGCCTGCTTGATCGCCACCGAGGATATTATAAACATTTTCGACTAGAGCAAAACGGCGGGTGTCGTCCCAGGGTGCGTGGTCGGGATTAGCCGTCTGGCGGGCGAGCACTAAAGCATTATTTATGGCATTTTCAATCGAGATGTTCTGATTGGCGAGCATGGCCGTCAAAGGCGAGGTCCGATCATCGGTCTCCTGTTTAATCATTGCCATATTGGTATCATCGCGCTGGCGCTGGCAGGACATGGTAATCAGCATTAGGCCTATACCAAGCGTAAGGGCAATGCTTCGGATCATTGCAGACAGTGTCATTTAGAAAGGCTATCCGGTGGATTTAAAGGTGATTCACTAGGTCCAGGAACCTCCAATAGCTTAATTTTAGATATTAGGCCAGTGCCTAAGGTGTCAGTGCCATTTTGGAGGCTAAATCACTGGTTTCTTAGGTCCTATGATCCCGTTAAATTAGGTACAAAATGTTTAGTCCGGATCAAGAGGTCTAGATACCTTCATCTTCGGCAGTGTCTTGTAGCAAACTCTCGTTCCCGCTTTCGTCCTCTTTTTCGCTCTCGTCATCCCGTTCCTGCCGACTCTTTGCCAGGCTGTATAAAGCCACTGCGCTGGTTTCTCTGAGTCCTTTGATCGCCTGCAACTCGTCAAGTGTCGCGCGGCTGATACCGTCCATGCCGCCAAAGGTTTCTAGCAGGACGCGCCTAAGCTTCGGCCCGATGCCGGGGATGGCTTCAAGGTCCGACAGGTGCGATAGCTTGCCGCGCCGTTTGCGGTGGTGGGTAATTGCAAAGCGGTGCGCCTCGTCGCGGATCTGCGTCATCAAGCGGTATTCTGGCGTGCCCGGGCTAAGGGGCAGCGGAGCGGGTTGGTCCAGGAAGAACACCCGCTCAAAGCTGCGCTCTGGGATGCTGGTGTCGATGAATTTGCGCCGCCTTTCGCTTTTGTCAACGCGGCTCTTGGCGAGCGAGACGAGTTCCATGTCCAAGGCTGGGAACTCCGCCAAAACGCCCTCTGCGGCTGATAGCTGGCCCTTGCCGCCGTCGATGATCAACAGGTCCGGTAGATCGTGGTCGCGTAGTCCGCGGACTAGGCGCCGTCTTACGACCTCCCTGATGCTGGCGAAATCGTCTGGGGCGCCAACGACCTCTTTGATGACATAGTGACGATAAAGCTCCTTCGCAGGCTTGCCGCCAACGAAGCAGACGTCGCTGGCGACAATGGCGGTCCCCTGGATGTTGGAGATATCGATACACTCCATGCGTTGGGGCAGGCGCCGCAGCTTTAACCGTTCTTGCAGAATCTGCAGTTCAATTTGTTGTTTTTCGGCCTGCTTGTCGGCCTCGCCCAGGCGGTATACGGCATTTTTATGGGCCATAGCCACCAAATCCAAGCGGGTGCCGCGTTGTGGCACAAGCAGGCTGAGTTTGGTGACCTCGGGATGGCCGCTAAGCAAGGCCGTGCGCAGGGTAGCAAGATCGTCAAGCGATTGCGGGATGACCACTTCACTAGGCAGACTGCGGCCGTCATAATACTGCAGCAAAAATTCCGTCATCGCCTCTTGGTCGCTGTGCACGGGGGAGCGCAGCACGTAGCTCTCGCCGCCGATCATTTTGCCTTCGCGGATCAGCAGCACGTGGAACGAGGACTTTGCGGCGTTGGCACTCAGGCCAAAGATGTCGGCATCGAAGACATCGTGGGTTACTACGACCTGCTTTTGCGTGACACTTTCGAGGGCTTTTAGTTGATCGCGGTAGAGGGCGGCGCGTTCGTAGTCTTCCGCTGCAGCAGCCGTGGCCATTTGCGCTTTGATCTGCTGCTGCACTTCGGAATTCTTGCCGGCGACGAAATCCATGGCACTTTGCACCATGGCGCGGTAGGCGGCTTGGTCGACCGGCAGCGTGCAAGGTCCTAGGCACATCTTCATGTGGTAATAATTGCACGGCCGTCGGGTATGGGCGAACTCAAAGCGCGAGCAGCGGATCAAAGGGAATATTTTCAGCGCCGCTTGGGTCAGGATCTTGAGCTGACTGGCGCTGCCGAATGGACCCAGATACCTGGCGCCATCGTCGCGCCGCTTGCGCACGCGTTCCAAACGCGGCCACGGCTCTTTAAGGTCGGCGCGCAGGTAAGGGTACTCCTTATCGTCGCGCAAAAGGATATTGTAATGTGGTTTATGGTGTTTGATCAGCGTCCGCTCTAACAGCAAGGCGGCTAGGTCTGTGTCCGTAAGCAACACTTCAAAGTCATCAATTTCATTGGCTAATGCATGCGTTTTGCGATCGAGTTGCTTTGCTGGCACGAAGTAGTGCGCGACGCGGCTGCGCAGCACCTTGGCTTTGCCGACGTAGATCACCCGGCCGCCGCTGTTTTTCATCAGGTAGCAGCCGGGTTCTTTGGGTAGGCTGCGCAGTTTTTCGCGCAGCTGTGCACTCAGATTTTCACGCAAACTAGCCTCACCCTTTTAGGTCCACGGCGGCGCTAGGAGCCAGGGCATCCTCGTCGCCGGCTAAGCTGAGCATGGCTTCGCGTAGCTTGCTGACTTCGTCGCGCAGGTCGGCAGCTCGCTCGAATTCCAAACCTTCGGCGTACTTTTTCATGTCCTTTTGCTTCTTTTTGATAAGTGCCTCAAGCTCGGCGACGCTGCGTACACCTAGCTCTTTGAGGTCAATTTGCTTGCCTGCCGCAGCCTCGATGTCGGCTTCGGTATCTAGGCCGTAGAGCTTGCGCAGGTCGACAGGGAGCGACTTTATGATCGATTTTGGTTCGATCCCATGGGCGATGTTGTAGGCGGTTTGGATAGTGCGGCGGCGCTCGGTTTCATCAAGGCAGGCCTGCATCGAGGCCGTGATGCGGTCAGCGTAGAAAATCACCCGCCCGTCGATATTTCTGGCTGCCCGTCCAACCACTTGAATTAGGGCGGAACGCGAGCGCAAAAAGCCTTCCTTATCGGCATCCATGACTGCCACCAAACGTACCTCAGGTAGATCCAGCCCCTCTCTGAGCAGGTTGATGCCGATGAGAACGTCAAAAATACCTTTGCGCAGATCGCGCAGCAGTTCGACCCGTTCGAGGCTTTCAATATCGGCGTGCAGGTAGCGGACCTTTACGCCCATTTCGTTGTAGTGGCTTGAGAGATCCTCGGCCATCCGTTTGGTCAGGGTCGTGATCAGCACGCGGCCTTTGGCGGCGACCGCTTTGACGATCTCGCCGTATAAATCATCGACCTGATTTTTCGCTGGTTTGATCTCGATCTTTGGGTCGATAAGCCCGGTCGGCCGGATCACTTGTTCGCTAACGCGGCCGCCTGAGCTTTGTAGTTCATAGGGCCCTGGAGTTGCTGAAACGTGGAGAATCTTGCCAGTGCGGGCGAGGAACTCGTCGAAGTTAAGCGGCCGGTTATCCAGAGCTGACGGCAGCCGAAAGCCGTAGTCGACTAGCACCTGCTTGCGGGCGCGGTCGCCGCGAAACATGCCGTTGATCTGGGGATTGGTGATGTGACTCTCATCGATGATGGTGATGAAGTCTTTAGGGAAGTAGTCGAGCAGGGTAGGCGGCGGCTGGCCCGGTGCAACGCCCGTCAAGTAGCGCGAGTAATTCTCGATGCCGGGACAAAACCCTAGGTGCTCCATGGTTTCCACGTCATGCATGGTGCGTTGTTCGAGGCGTTGGTATTCTACCAATTTATTTTGGGCCTTTAGTTCGCGCAGGCGGACGCCGAGGTCTTTAAGGATCTCGCGAACCATTTGCCCCATGTCGCGGCGGTCGGTGACATAGTGGCTGCTTGGGTAGATCGTCAGTTCGGCGACGCTCTGGATCACCTTGCCGGTTAGGACGTCGATGGTCTGGAGCTGCTCGATTTCGTCGCCGAAGAACTCGACTCTGACGCCTTCGTCGCGCTGATGCGCCGGTAGGATATCGACGCTATCTCCGCGCACTCGAAAGTGGCCGCGGGTTAAACTGACGTCGTTGCGGCTGTACTGGATATCGATCAAGGAGCGCAGCAGCTGGTCGCGGCTGAGCTGCTGGCCGACGTTGAGGGGTACGGTCAGCTGCGAATAGGCTTGGGGTGAACCTAGGCCGTAGATACAGCTGACGCTGGCGACGATGATGGTGTCGCGGCGTTCGAACAGCGACCGGGTCGCGGCATGCCGCATCTTGTCGATATCGTCGTTGATGGCCGAGTCCTTGGCGATATAGGTATCGCTTGAGGGCACGTAGGCCTCAGGCTGAAAGTAATCGTAGTAGCTGATGAAGAATTCGACCGCATTGTCCGGGAACAACTCACGCATTTCGGCGAATAGTTGGGCTGCCAGAGTCTTATTCGGGGCGATGATCAAGGCCGGGCAGTTGAGTTGGGTGATGACGTTGGCCATGGTGAACGTCTTGCCCGAGCCCGTCACGCCCATCAGCACGTGGTGGCGTGATCCGGCCAGGAAGTCTTGGCAGATGCCGGCAATGGCTGCGGGCTGGTCGCCTTGAGGGGTATACGGAGTGGCTAATTTAAACGGACGGCTTGCATTCATGTGCTTCCCTCCAAGCCGCTGCCTCCTGCATGAGGATTAAGTTGGCGGCATCATGTCGATCTTCTTTCTTACTACCTACTCACAAAGTCTTGGACCTGGGAAAAATTTATGCTACCACTTAAGGGCACATTCGCAATTGGTGTGCGAGGTATCTTCCGAATTTGCCTCGCCCGCAATCTCTCATTATGCGTCCCTCAAAGGAGGCTGTTGTTGCGACCCGCTATTAGCCGTAGCCTCTTTCCGATGTTGGCGCTGATCTTGTTTCTGCTGAGCCTTCCCGTGTCTCAGCCGGCGCAGGCCTGGTGGATGTACACCCCTGGCGATACGGTCGACAATGTCGGCTATAAGCCCAAGCAGCCAATCCCCTTTAGCCACAAGCTGCACGCTGGTGAGCGAGAGATCCCGTGCCAGTATTGCCATTCGTCGGCGCGCCGTTCGATCACCGCCGGTATACCGCCCTTGAATACCTGTATGGGCTGTCATCAATTGGTGAACCCCGAGCACCCACTGATCAAGCAAGTAGCCGACCACTACAAGAAGAACGATCCGATCCAATGGGTCAAGGTCCACGACCTTCCCGATTTCGTCCGTTTCAGCCACAAGATTCATGTGAACGCTGGCCTCAATTGCCAGACCTGCCACGGTAAGGTGCAGGAGATGGATGTAGTCGAACAGGTCGCACCCCTGCAGATGGGTTGGTGCATCGGCTGCCATAAGACCAAAGGCGCCAAGATCGACTGTGTTGCCTGCCACTACTGATTAGGAGCGACCCTTGAGTACGACCAGTGAGCCGGGAATGACTGTCGACACCCCTTTTGCTCCCGTGCCGGATGCCGATGATCCACGCCGCGGCAAAGAGGTTTTTGCGCCAGCGAATGCTCCGTTTGAAGCCGCCGCGACCTTTGTGCCCGGTCCCTACTACAAGGGCGTGGAAGAACGGATGCCGGAATTGGCCGAACGCGCCGCCGATGCAGTCGACACGCTCATCGCCGGCATGCCTTCGACCTCGAAGTTCTCTTTGGGTCGGCGCGATTTCATGAAGTTGTTTAGCGCCTCGACGGTAGCAGCTACCAGCGCCTGCGTGCAGCGCCCCGTCGAACGAGCCATACCTTTTGTCCAGCAGCCCGTCGATCAGTGGCCGGGTGAGCCGGTCAATTATGCCACCACCTGTGGTGATTGTTCTGCCGGCTGCGGCGTCATGGTGAAGACCCGTGAAGGCCGCCCTACCAAGGCTGAGGGCTTACCCGAGCATCCGGTGAATGCTGGACGGCTGTGTGCGGTTGGCCAGGCCAGCTTGCAGGGGTTGTTTCATCCTGAGCGCCAACACCAGCCCTTGCTGCGTTATGGCGCAAAGTTGCAGGACACTGCGTGGTCGGATGCTTTTGCGCATATCGCGGCAAAGATCACCGACCCCAGCAAGGTTGGTATCATCACCAATGGTGCCACCGGCCATCGTCACGGTTTTTTCCGTGAATTTCTCGAAAAGATCGGCGGATCGGCCAATCACCTATACACCTTTGATGCAAACTCTTTAGCTGAGTCGATAGTCGCCGCGCATCAGTTAGCTTACGGCATTGCCGCGATGCCTCGGGCCGAGCTAAATCAGGCAAAATTGATCGTCGGCATCGGCGCTGACTTTCTCGATATTGGCACATCGCTGATCTACTACACTCGTACCTATACCGATGGTCACGCCTTCCAGGGCGATGGCAAGGGCCGCCATGTGCAGTTTGAATCGACGATGACCCTAACCGGTGGCCGCGCTGATGAGCGCGTCACGATTCCACCTGGCAGTGAGACCTTGACGGCGCTGCTGCTGACCAAAGCCTTGTTAAAGAATGGCAAGGCCAAGGGGTCAAGTAGCGCGCGGGCGCAGATCGCTGCGGTGCTTAGCGACAAAGCCACGTTGCTGGCTGGTGGCTATGATCGCCTCGGCGTCGCTGAAGCGACCTTCGATCAGCTGGCTGCAGATCTACTCGTAGCTCCAGCCGTTGTGATGGCCGGCGGCAGTTCTGCTTTTGACGAAAATGCCACCGCGCTGCAGATGGCGGCCATCATGGCCAATGAGCTGATCGGCGCCTACGGCAGCACCCTGCGCCTCGACAAGGATTGGGCGACGGCACCAGTGGTGCCGGGTGACCTCAACCGTTTTCTGGCCGATGCCAAGGGCTTTGACGTCCTGTTCGTCATCGACTGCGATCCGGTTTTTACCTTGCCGCCAGCGTGGGGTGTAGAGGCCTTGCTCAAGGCGATTCCGCATGTCGTCACCATGGGTGATTTCCCAAGTGAGACGGCAGCCGTGGCCAGCCACCGCTTAAATACCAATCACTGGTTGGAGTCCTGGGGCGACGAGCAATCGATTGCTGGTTTGTGGAGCATACGCCAGCCGACGGTGCGTCCGACCACCGATAGCCGGCAGAGCGAAGATATTTTAATGTGGATCGCTGCGAGTTTGACCAAGCCAATGGGCTACGAAGACTATCGCGATTACTTGAAAAAGAAATGGGCACCGCTCCGCACCTTGATGGGCCGCAGCAATGTGCCTGAGGACATTTATTTTGACCTGGTATTGCAGCATGGCTATGATGGCCGCGACAGCACTCAGATCGTGCCGGCCTTCAGCAGCTCCTTTGCACAGGCCTTCAAATACCAGGATTACAGCGGTGCTGGCTTACGCTTGATTGCGCCGCTCGACTTTCGTCTGCGCGATGGTCGCCATGCGCATAAGCCGGTGCTCCAGGAAACCGCCGATACGATGACGACGATCACCTGGGACACTTGGGTGGCGCTTAGCCCGGCGACGACCGCCAGGTTAGGACTTCGCAAATATGATGTGGTCAAGGTCGAGGGGCCTGGTGGCTCTTTCGAGGCATCGGTTTATCCTTTGCCAGGCCTGCACGCTGATGCTGTGGTGGTGCCGCGTGGTAATGGCCACAGCAAAGACAGCGGCCTCGTGCAGGGCGGCAACGGGATCAATCCGTTGGTGGCCTTGGCCAAGGCCAGCGACGGCGTTACGGGGGCGGTGGTGACAGCCGGCCAGGCGGTTAAGATCACCGCAACGGGACGCGTCTTCCCGCTTGCGCAGCTGCAGAAGCACAACGACATCGCTAACCGCAAGGACATCATCAAGACGGTAGGCCTGGCGACTGCCGTCGCTAACGCTGGCAAGACCCAGGATTTAGATGACGTGCCCGATATCTATCCGGCGCTACCCAAGAAAGAGCACCGCTGGGGCATGTCGATCGACCTGAGTCGTTGCACTGGTTGCAATGCTTGCGTGGTTGCGTGCTTTACCGAGAATAATATTCCGCAGGTCGGTCGCGAGCAGGTCATGCTGGGCCGGCAAATGCACTGGATACAGATCGACCGATATTTCTCTGGTGCCGTCGAGGCGCCTGAAGTGACGCTGCAGCCGATGCTATGCCAGCACTGTACGCATGCGCCGTGCGAGCCGGTATGCCCGGTCTTCGCGACGACTCATGATCCAGAGGGCGTCAACACCATGACGTACAACCGCTGCATCGGCACTCGCTATTGCGCCAATGCCTGTCCCTACAAGGTGCGGCGCTTCAACTGGTGGACGCACCGCTGGAATCAGGTGGGTGAACGTCTGCAGGACCGCAACCCGCGCGCCCTTAATCCAGACGTCACCGTCAGGACCCGTGGGGTGATGGAGAAGTGTTCGTTTTGCTACCAGCGCGTACGCGATGGTCGACATAAAGAGAAGATCAACAAAGTTGCCGTCGGTCAGCCGGGCAATATCGTCAAGACGGCCTGCCAGCAGACCTGTCCTGCCGACGCGATCACTTTCGGCAACCTTCTCGACACGGCCTCGCCGGCTAGCCAGTTGCGCCGCGATATGCGCGCCTATATGGCCTTAAATGGTGATCCGGCCGAGAAGGAGTACGGCTTAAAAACGCTACCGAACGTCAGCTATCTGGCTAAGGTCGTGTTCAAGGAGCCCGAAAGCGGCCATCATGGTGCTAAAGAGGGTCATGGGGCTGGGGCTCCTCATCATGAAGGTGCTGAGCACGAAGCTGCTCCTCACGAAGGGAAGTAAAGAAACGATGCGTACGGAGCTAAATCTCGAGCGAGGCTGTTGATGAGCGACGATGCAAAGCTATGGTCTAAAACCATATCCGACGTGAACGAAGAAGTGCTGGTCAACTTAGAGACCCCGCATCCGGCGTATTACATCGCCTTGAGTGGCGCGGTGCTCGCGTTGCTGGTTGGGGTCATTTTTGTGGGCCTCGAGTTCGTCTATGGCCTGGGTTTGTGGAACTTTCGCCCACCAGTGTACTGGGCGGTGGATATCACTAACTTTGTCTTTTGGGTCGGTATCGGTCATGCCGGTACTTTGATTTCAGCAATCCTCTTCCTCTTCCGCGCGAAGTGGCGCAATAGCGTTAACCGCAGCGCTGAGGCCATGACGATCTTTGCGGTGATTTGTGCGGCGGTATTTCCGCTCATTCACATGGGGCGACCCTGGCATGGTGCGATCTGGGCCCTGCCTTTGCCGAACACCAACAACCTGTGGATCAACTTTCGCTCACCGTTGGTCTGGGATGTGTTTGCGATCTCCACCTACTTCACGACCTCGTTGCTGTTTTGGTACATGGGGCTGGTGCCGGATTTGGCCAGTATCCGTGACCGCGTCACTGGCTTTAAGCGTCTGGTCTATGGTGTGATGTCGTTTGGCTGGCGCGGTACGGCCAAGCAGTGGTGGCATTATGAAGCCGGTTATGGCTTCCTCGCAGCTTTAGCGACGCCTCTGGTACTCTCGGTGCACTCCGTGGTGTCATGGGACTTTGCGATGTCGATTCAGCCCGGTTGGCACACCACGATCTTCCCGCCTTACTTCGTCGCGGGCGCTATTTTGTCCGGCTGTGCCATGGTATATAACCTCTTGATTCCAGTGCGCTATATGTTCAAGCTGGAGAAGTTCATCCTGCCTGAGCATCTCGAAAGCTGCCTGCGCTTGACGCTGCTGACCTCGACCATCGTCTTTTATGCTTACAGCTTGGAATTTTTTGTCGCTTGGTATAGCGGCAACCCTTACGAATGGGCGCTATTTGCCAAGCGCGCGACTGGCCCCTACGCCTTCTATTTCTGGGTCATGATGGCCTGCAATTGCTGGTTCCCTCTGGCATTCTGGTCGAAGCGGGTACGCGAGAATATCGTGGTGTCCTACGTCATCTGCTTTGCCGTCAACATCGGCATGTGGTTCGAGCGCTATAACATCATCGTCTCGTCGTTGGTTGAGGATTTCATTCCCGCACGCTGGGGGCACTTTGAGCCCGGCCTCTGGGAGATAGCCATCACCGTCGGCAGCTTCGGTTTGTTCATGACCTTCTATTTGATCTTCTGCAAATTCTTCCCGATCGTGTCGCTGTCGGAGATCAAACTTATTATGCCTAAGCCCATGAGTCCGAAGCCGCTGAAGGCAGGGGGAGAGCATCACCATGGCTAACCAACCTTCGGATCATGGCATCATCGGCATCTACAGTTATTTGGACACCTTTTGTCACACCATCGAGAAGGTGCGCGATCGCAAGGATTTCATCGGCTATGAGTCGTTTAGCCCGACCTCGTATCATGAGGTCGAGCATGCCAGTGGATTTGGTGCCAGTCCGGTGCGTTATTTCACCCTGTGCGGTGCCTTGACCGGCGTGTGCGTCGGCTTTGGATTAGCGCTCTTGTGTGACTGGGACTGGCCGATCATCGTCGGCGGCAAGACACCAGGGATCTATTCGTTGCCAGCTTATGTGGTCCTTGGTTTTGAGTGCATGATCCTACTCGGTGTGATCGGTACGATCTTGGGCATGCTGGTGATGTGCCGGATTCCCAATCCAAAGCGCGGTGTCCTCGACGTGCGTACCACCGATGATCGTTTCGCCATCTTTCTGCCGGGCGGCCAAGTCGATAGTCCCCAAGCCCAGTTTTTGCGGGACTGCGGCGCGGAAGAGGTGAGGAGTACATGATGCATCAGCCCAAGCAAGCCTTTCGTTCTTTGATCGCCAGCGTCGTGGTGCTGCTCAGTACCGCCGGCGTGACGAGCAGCTGCCGTTATGATGGCACCGGCACCAAGATGCAGTGGGCGCCGGATATGGCTGACTCCGCTGCGAACAAGCCGCAGCGCAGCTACTTAAACCCACCCTCAGGTGCTGTGGCGATGAACGCCATCGTCTACGCCAAGACCCCGGAGGATGCTGAGAAGCAGTTCGCCATGCCTGAGGGCATCAACAATGACCCTGACGGATTAGCCAGAGGCAAGGAGCTGTTTAACACCTTCTGCATCCCTTGCCATGGTGCCGACGCCAAGGGTGGTCATATACACGCGGCGATCGCTCCTCCCGACTTGACCAATGATGTCCTGGTCAAGCGCGCGGATGGATTCTTCTTTCATCGCATTACGTTTGGTACGGCCATCATGCCTGGTTACGGCTATGCGATCTCCGCTTGGGAGCGCTGGTATATCGTCAGGTATCTGCGCACGCTGCAGAAGAAGGGGGCATGATGAACACGCAGAGTCTGTACGAGCAACGCCAGCAATTTTTGTTTGCGCCTAGCGCCACGATGCGGGGCGGGTTGTTGTTTTGCACCCTTGCAGGGATCTTGACCTTCGTCGGCGGCATGTACGCAGGCGAAGCGACGCGGACCTGGGGCGCAGTGATCTTCAACCTATTCTTTTTCTTCAGCATCGCCCTTGGCGGGGTGGTTTTTGCGGGCATGCAGGACGTGATCAGCGCCAAATGGGGCCGGCCAATGATCCGTTTGCACGAGTCATTTGCCAGCTTTCTGCCGGTCGCGGGTATCGCCTTCTTACTGTTCTTCATCTGCATCGCGCTAAACTTCGCTCATGCAAAGGATGTTTATCCTTGGATCCGCAATCCGGAGATCGTCGCAGAGTTTTGGGGTAAGCGTACCTGGCTGCAGCCTAATTTGATGATTGGGCGCGATCTTTTCGCGTTATTCACTATCTACGCCCTTTCCCGCTGGCAGCTCGGTCATAAGACCCGCCCCGATATGCTGCTGATGAACGGTGATTATGCTGGCGCCAAATCCCAGGGTCTATCCAGCCTGGCTAGCCTGCGTTACTGGTCGGCGCCGGTGCTGGTCTCCTACGCCCTGTTGTTTAGCCTGCTAGCCTTTGACATCACCGCATCGCTGGCGCCGCTTTGGTACTCTACCTTGTGGGGTGGCTGGTCATTTGCCGTCATGATGCAGTCATTGATGGCTGCCCTGCTGCTCTTTATGTATGCCGTCAAAGGGACGCCGATCGGGCAGTTTATGCGCCGTAAGCAGTTTCATGATGTCGGCAAGTTCATGCATGGCTTCACGGTGTTCTTTGCCTATTTGACCTACGCCCATATCATCACGATTTGGTACGGCAATATGCCTGAGGAAACCTCCTTTTTCCTCGCTCGCTTGCAGGGACCTTGGTTGGGTCTGCTGTATGCGGTGTTCTTTTTTGCCTTTATCCTGCCGCTGTTTGCGCTTCTACCGAAGATCTCTAAATGGACGGCCGCCTTGTCCATTCCGATCTGCGCGTCGATCCTACTAGCGCAGTGGATCGTCAACTTGCTCATCGTCATGCCACAAGTGACTGATGGCGCTACCTGGACGATGCCGTGGATTGAAGTCGGCATCTTTCTTGGTATACTCGGTCTCTTTATCGGTTCGATCTTCCGTTTCGGGCGTAAGTTTCCGATGGTTTCTATCGCTGATCCGCTATTGCACGAAGCTCTGACCGAGGCTGATCACTAGGTCCCAAGAGTGGCGTGAGGTTGCTTTTGCCCGCCTCACACTGGGATATAGGTTTCGTCTTTTTTCCATTTAGACTTGAGACTTCTATGAGCTGCCTTGCCGAGCTCGGCTTGGGTGTACATGCCTCTATGGTGCAGCCACGTAAATTAACACAGCGACGTAATGGCAGGTCGACCCGCCGAGCACAAACATATGCCATATGGCATGGTTGTAGGGTAGGCGGTGCCACAGATAGAAAATAGTCCCTAGCGTATAGGATAATCCCCCCGCTACGATCAGGGCGATTTGTGGGCGTGGTAGAGCCCAAATCAGTTCCAACTGAAACAAGGCCAACCAGCCCATGAAGAGATAGATTATGGTCGACAGGAAGCGAAATTTCCCCACCAAGAAAAACTTCGCAATGATGCCAGCACCTGCCATAAACCAGAGCGCCGTAGCCATCCAGCGCCCATCATGGACGCTGCTGCCTGGCAAAATCATGGGAGTGTACGTCCCCGCAATAAGCAGATAGATGGCGGCGTGATCACAGAATTTGAGAAAGCGCCGGCGGTCGGCGTCCTTTTCGGCATGGTAAAGTGTCGATGCTAGATACAGGGCAATCAGGGACAGCCCAAACACGCCCAGTATGAGCGCCTTAGCCAGGGGGATGGGCCAGTCGGACCAGGTAAATAGGAGGATGAATCCAAATAGGCTGAGGAGTAAGCCAAGGCCGTGGCTCAATGTGTTCATGTGTTCTTCTG
>Ga0315291_10006437_pt1 | contig 14579 bp, 11 predicted proteins | sample YL17G12_20_MG_FD_203070 | JGI IMG/M metagenome (GOLD analysis project Ga0315291, IMG submission 203070) | Sediment microbial communities from Yellowstone Lake, YNP, Wyoming, USA - YL17G12_20 | ecosystem: Environmental > Aquatic > Freshwater > Lake > Sediment | place: USA: Wyoming | collected...
ATTATATAACAATTTTAAGCTCATTTTTTGGTAGCCGCTCCGCCTCTTTAAAAAGAGGCGGATAGTTTGCGTTTTAGTGGATTTTTTCAAAGGTCTCATATTATAAAAGTATAAGCATTTAATTTACTCTCTCAATTCCTCCGGAATAATGACGCCTTCCCATGCAACCTCATTCATAATCGCAGTGATCTTCCACTGACCGTCTCTCTTTAAAAGGTGAAAGTTGTCCACTCCCTGCTGAGGGGCAGGTGTGTTTCTGCCCGGTATGCTCGCTTCATACAATACCAGACAGTAAGCAGTCTCCCCGACAATGGTTGTTTTCATTTTTACTACTTTTTCAGTAAAACCGATATTTTCAATTTTATAATTTCGTATAAACGTAACAAAATCATCAACAAAACCTTCACGGGTGAAAACACTAAAACCTGTTCGGCTCGACCGCAAAACAACGACGGCTTCTTTAATAAACATATTTTTTACTTTTTCCCAATCGGGCGTCATTCCGCCGCTAAAAGAGACCGATTTATACAACTCCTGAACTAATTTATCCGGACTGTCAAATATACTCTCCTGCTGTTTATCCTGAACGCCCAAATAGCTCCCCAAAAATAAGCACATAATACTGCACATAAAAACGTACGCTACTATTCTCCCTGCCCTTTTCATAACTCCTCCGTTACTTTATCTTTTTGAATGAATTGTACCGTTCTTTATAATTTTTTGCACGTTTGATAGCAATTAACAGATTGTAATAGTCTTTTTCGTATGTCCTTAAAAAGCTATAAAAAGCATTTATTATATCAGAGCTTGAATTTACCGACATCAAGTATCAGAACGCAAAGAACTATATACCGGAAATCAGTTAGATTATATACTTCACTTTATTCAAGGCTTCCTACCGTTTTTTCAACCTCTCTAAGGATTTCACAGGACTTGACAAGTTCTTTCATTTTCGTATGGTCGGGATACAGCGGTCTATCAACGTCAAGGAAATCAACATAGTTGCGAATGACTTCTTTAGCCTTAGTTACACCGGCGCCGAATGTATAATCCCGGAAATCCAGCGCCTGTGCAGCCGCCATAAACTCAATGCCCAGCACACCATACGCATTATCAAGTATTTGAGCATTTTTGATTGCGGTATTCATACCCATAGAGACAAAGTCTTCCTGGTCGGCCGCGGCTGGAATTGAATGAATGGATGCAGGAGCAGAAAGTATCCGCTGTTCTACTATCTGCATATCGGCAGTATACTGGCTCAACATCAAACCGGAGAACATTCCGGCGCCCTTCGTTAAGAAAGCCGGCAGTCCGACACTCAAAGCAGGATTATTTAATCTGTTCATTCTCCGCTCGGACAATACACTGACCATCGTCAGAGCGACACCGACCATATCCATTGGCAGTGATACAGGCGAACCTTGAAAATTTGCTCCCGACAGAGTAAGCTCTTTTTCCGGGAAAAATATCGGATTGTCTCCCACTCCATTCAACTCTATTTCAACCTGTGAACGAGCAAATGCCACTGCATCGTGCGCAGCGCCAATTACCTGAGGCGTAGAACGCATTGAATATGCATCCTGAACCTTACTCTTGATTTTGCCTTCTACAAGGTCACCGCCTGCTATTAATTTCTGGATGGCTTTTGCACTCCGTATTGCCCCTTTAAACCCGCGGACTTCGTGTAGTAACGGATTATACGGTTTCATATTCGCCTTTAATGCTTCCAGCGACATTGCGGCGGCAATCTCTGCCTGTTTTAACCAGTTGTTTGTGTCAAAAAGCAAAAGAGCACTCATTGCAGTCATAAAATTAGATCCATTTATAGCCGCCAGTCCGTCCCGTGCATACAAGCCGGGTATCGTAATTCCTGCTCTGTCCATAGCAACTTTCCCCTTGAGCAGTTCTCCGTTATAATAAGCTTGTCCTTCACCCAACATCAGTAAAGCGATTTGAGACATTGGCGCTAAATCACCTGAAGCCCCCACAGAGCCTTTCTGACAAACAAACGGCGTTACCCCCTTATTTAACATTTCAACCATTGTCAGAGCTATTTCAGTCCTGTTGCCGGATTTCCCCATAGAAAGGACGTTTATTCTGCTCAACAGTGCACCTCGTACATATTCAATCGGGGCAGGGTCGCCAATTCCGGCGGCATGATTATAAACCAAGTACTTTTGAAAGTCCTTTATTTGATCATCATTGAGAACAATTTCAGAAAATTCCCCAATACCGGTATTTACACCATACATAATTTCGTGGGCTTGAATTTTCTTTTCCAGCATAGCCCTACACTTCTTCATCCTTTCTAAAGCATCCGGATGAAGCTCAACTTTTTCAGCCTGTCGTGCAACTTTTACAATATCCTCAATGGTCAATCCAGAACCGGTAATCACGAGTGCCATTCGATCGTCCTCCTATTATATTAATATATTAACGAGCTTCCATTAAAATTGAGGTTTCTGATATCATTTTCAGTTACGTATGCTCAATGCAAAAAAATATTTGATATACCTTATTTTTAATATACTATGAACAAAATAAAATATCAAGGTAATTAGCAAGAGCTTATAATGCAGTATTCGCGAATTATAACTGTATTATATTAAATAAAATGAACAGATTGTTGATTTTTAGATTGATTTTAAACAATCAAATTAATATATTAAACCCTTTGAAAATTTTATGAGGTTTGAAATGTCAAGGGTATGCGAACTATGCGGCAAGGAGCCATTATCGGGTCATCGAATCAGCCATGCGCATAATGTATCAAATCGCCGCTGGATGCCCAATCTTCAGCGGGTTCGTGTTGTTACTGAGAACGGGACAGTCAAACGGATGCGGGTTTGCACGAGCTGTATCCGGTCTGAGCGGTTTAGAAAACCCGGTCGAACGGTAAAAACTGATTAACGTTTCATTCGGCTTCTTCTTTATACCTTTTTTGAATATATCGTTCATAAGGAAACCCCTTAATATAAAAAACCGTCTGAAGAGTAAAATCTCAGACGGTTTTTTATTATACCTTTTATGAGCAGTATCGTTACTTTTTGGTATTATCCAATGATATAACCGAATTTGTGATAAATTTTTTATACATATTTTGATTCCAGTTCGCTACTATCGGATCAATAGTTTTACCAAAGAGTTCTATTTGATAGTGTAAATGTGGGCCGGTTGCCATTCCAGTTCTCCCTATTTCGCCAATTTTCTGCCACCGTTTTACCTGAACACCTTCTCTAATTCCAGGTTCTATTTTTGAGAGATGGCCATATTTAGTTACATACCCGTATTTTTCTCTTTTATGAGAAATTTCAATATAAATACCTAAGTCATTTATCTGGCTGGTTTGTGCTCTCATAACGGTTCCATCTGCAGTTACATAGATGGGATCACCAATATTGCCTCGAATGTCAATACCCTCATGAAATTCTTCCTTCCCTGATTTAAAAGGGTCTGGCCGCAAACCAAATCCGTCACTGATTAAATTGAGTGATCCTGACATTACCGGAGCAATAGACGGGTAATATCGAAGCATTTCATCCTGGTCTTTTATTGCAGTATAAATTGCGGCAAAGCTTTTTTCTTCAGCGGTGACTTTATATTTTAGCTCTGTTAATTTATCAGTCGCTATTTCTGAAAGCAATTCCTCCTCAGTAACAAAGAATTCACTTTTGCCTGGCGGGATGTCAATACCGCCGCCGATGCCAATATCTTTTGCAGCAGGGCTTACCGATGAGAGTCCTAAATCCCGACGGTATTGTCCATCTTGCTGAACCAAATAATCCATCTTATCGTCCAGCTTTTTATATTCATTTCTCAATAAATTCAAAGCATTCCTGATATTGTTGCGTTCCTCCCGAATTGCATTGAGCTTAAAATTATACATTACATCGGAAAGAAAGCTCACTCCGACCGCAAGAAATGCCGAAAATACTATAAATGCAGTAGCCGTAATGAGGTATATCTGAAATTTCGATAAATTTAGTTCTTTAACAGATGAGGCAGTATTGGAAAGTAACAGTAACCGATATTTCTTTTCCATTTTTTAACCTATTATCTGCAATCTGTACCGGATTAAAAGCACCAAGCTCAACAATGAAAATAAATATACGACTTATTTTACAAAAAAATATCTCTTTTGTCAAGAATATTTTTCTTTTGAGTGTTTTTTTTTACAATATTTTACAATCTGTGAGTATAAAAAACGCTTTCTTAGTATTTTTTCGTGTGACTCTATCACTGTCAATACATATAAGAAAACAGGAACTGCAAATGATATTTTGAGAACTTTGAAAAAATCAATTTTTATGAAAAAAGTTATATTTAATGTGGCACCCACAAACTTGTTTTGTGGGTGTATAATAATAGTATCTATTTAAAATCTCAAATTTTTCAAAGGTCTCATTTTATATGCCTGAAATAACCGGGTATTACAAACAATTTATCCGAGATAGGTACGGAGGGCACGGCTTCTTGAGGCATGCCGCAATCGTTTAATTGCCTTTTCTTTTATCTGTCGAACCCGTTCACGGGTCAGATTAAATTGTTCTCCGATTTCCTCCAGGGTGAGAGGGTGTTCTTGGTCGAGTCCAAAGTAGAGTTTTACCACCTCTGCTTCCCGTTTGGTCAATGTTGAGAGCGCCCGGTCAACCTCTTTCCGCAGTGATTCCTGCATTAAATTGCTGTCAGGAGAAGGTTGACGGTCGTTTTGAATAACATCTAAAAGACGGTTGTCTTCACCCTGTGTAAACGGCGCATCCATTGAAAGGTGTCTTCCGGAGATTTTAAGAGTGTCAGACACTTCATACGGGGTCATCGCAAGTTCTTCGGCAATCTCACTTGCGCTTGGTTCTCGTTCAAATTCTTGTTCAAGATTACTGAATGCTTTTCCTATTTTATTGAGTGCTCCCACCCGGTTAAGCGGAAGCCGAACAACACGGGATTGCTCAGCAAGTGCCTGAAGTATAGACTGGCGAATCCACCATACTGCGTATGAAATAAATTTGAATCCCCGCGTTTCATCAAACCGTTTTGCCGCTTTTATTAATCCTAAATTCCCTTCATTAATTAAATCACCGAGGGTTAGTCCCTGGTTCTGGTATTGCTTTGCAACGCTGACAACAAACCGCAAATTTGCTTTTGTCAATTTTTCCAAAGCATCCTGATCATTTCTCTTTATACGGCGAGCCAGCTCAATTTCTGCTTCCGGTTTTAATAACGGTACTTCACCAATTTCCTGTAGATATCTATCTAATGATTGGTTTTCACGGGTATTTTGTTTTTGACCCAATTTCATTTTATTTCAATCACCTTTTTTCACTTTATTCAATGTCTATTGTAGAATACTGAAATAACTGCAAAACATTCAAGATTACGCTTCAGTTTTATCCAGATTTCTTAAAAGGAGATTCATCGTTTATGCGTTTCAACTCTTCCTGTTTTTCCTTTAATTGAACCTCTAATCCGCTGATAGCCATAACTACTTTAAGGATTTCGGGGTCTTTTTCTACCATTGAAGCACTTTCTGCATGAATCAAATGATACACTCTGCCGCCAAGCTCGGTAAATTTTTCTTGTATTTTATGCTTTATTGAGCTTATTTCAATCATCACTTTGCTTTTCTTACCCAGTTCTTCAGCTTTTTCTGCTGCAATCTGAGCACCTTTTTTTATCGAATCCCACAGCGTTGCCACAATTTTCCTTTCTCTTTTAGCATACTATAAACAGCTATTCAAGACACAAATCACTCAGAATGTAACATATCTAATTTGAGCTATTTATACGCATTAGAATAATAAATTGTTCATTTTTTCGGAAATTTTTATTTTCATCTGCCCCCTCCTCCTATCAGTTGCATTTGACTCCATAACGGTAAAAAGATGCTTAATGCAAGAAATAATACCACCGCACCGATGGAAATTGTTAAGATTGGTTCAATCAAACCGACAAGATTCTCAATAAGATAATTCACTTCATTGTCGTAATGTTCAGACACATTATGAAGCATTTCATCAAGCGAGCCTGACTGTTCTCCAACTGCTATCATCCGGATGACCAGCGGGGGAAATAATTCACTTTCTTTGAGAGGACCAGCAATACCACGCCCTTTTTCGATTCCCTGACCAACTTGCTCTAATCCTTTTGAAATTACTTTATTACCGATGGTTGCCGATACAATTTCCATTGTCTGGAGTATAGGCAGTCCGCTTCTATTCAGTGTCTCAAACATATGTGCGAACCGCGACATTGCAGATTTTAAAAATAAATTTCCAAAAACAGGGACTTTTAGCTTGAAATTATCGAAATTATATCTTCCTTTTGGCGTTGAAATGTAATACGTAAAACCAAAAAATGCTCCTGCAAGCCCGAGTAATAACAGCCACCAATAGTTCTGGAAAAAACTGCTTATACCGATAAGGATCCGCGTTGGAAGGGGGAGATTTTTCGCTGAACCGAAAATCTGAATAAATTTCGGTACAACAACAACCATTAACACAACAAACGCAATAATAAGTGCACAGATAACAAAAACAGGATATCGAATCGCTCCTTTAACCTTTTGCTTGATTTCTAATTCATAAGCCATCAGAGAGCCAATACGTTCAAGCACCTGATCAAGCACACCGCCCGTCTCACCAGCTTTTACGCCGTATACATATAAATCATTATATATAGATGGATGTTTTTTCAGTGCATCCGAAAAATTCATACCTTCTTCAACATCATCATGAACCTGTTTGAGAATCGCTTTAAAACCAGGATTATCCTGTTGTTCAGATAATGCATCCAAAGCAGATACAATCGGTACCCCGGCTTTAATTAACGTTACTAACTGCTTTGTAAATTGTGTTATTTCTATTATTTTGACTTTTGGTTTTCTCTTAAATAACGATATATTAAAGCCAGCGGAAGCGGTCTTTTTAACAGCTATTTTAATAGGTGTAATTCTCTGTTTATCAAGATGTTCAAATACTGTACCGGCAACCGGAGCTTCCATCGTGCCGGTTACCATTTGGCCATTATCTTTTATACCCTTATATTCGAAAAGAGGCATACAGCAATCCTGTATTTTATGTATATTGACACAAAAGCTTCAGTACATTTAACACAAAATTATATAATAAGTTTCATATATTTTTATCTTCAATGAACTACTGTACTTTTTTTCCACTGTCCAATCGCATTGTAAAAGATTCGTTTTTGATATAATTCCGGCACTGTTTTTCAATAGTTTTTGCCTTTTTATATAATTCTTTGCATTTTTCCCGTTCCGTCGCAATAACTGGATTTTTATCAATCGCTACAACAAGTCCGTAAGCTTTTTTATATTCGCCCGATGCAGTCAGCGTTTCAGCATATTTCACCGTTACTTTTACAAAAAAATAACGATTGCTCAAACTATCCCGGAGAAGAGAAATCCGTAATTGTTCATACAATGCGGCGGCATTTTGCCATTTTCCCTGTTTTTGGGCGCTGACGGCGGCAGGGTATAAAAAAAACCTGCTCCGGGGATACAGAGCCAATCCTTTACTGGCATAATATTCGGCACGTGTAAGATCATTATAATCAATTAAAATCCAGCACAATTGATTGAGGCTCAATGGATATGACAAAGAAGTTGAATCTAAATTGCTTTCGATTGCTTGAATACCTTTCAGCCGATTATCTGCGATAAATGGAAGCACCCGGAATATATTCATTGCACTCATCCAATACATATATACACCGATGCCCAGATATACATCCTTTAACTCTGGCGTTAAAACGGTACACATCTCAAATTCACGCTTGCCGGCTGCGGCATCTTTCAGCGCACTCCAGAAGTTTCCTGCTTTGCTATGAATCACGGCTCGGTAGGCGTACGTATATGCTTCATAAAATCGAAGAGCACTATCGGAGGGTTTTTGTGCAATTTGATTTCGGCATTGGGTTATGAGCCATTCAGCTTCCTGAAAAAATTCGGATTTCCCTTCTTCGGTTTCCAATTCACCCATCCGGGCATATACAGCTGAGAGTTTTAAAAAGTGCTGTGCGGCTTTATCGCTCGAAAATGCTGTATCGGCATATATTTGAGCACCTTTATAGTTTCCCTGAACAATATAATCAATTCCCACTTTAAGCCGAGTGATTGGAAGAGATACAGAATGAGACAATTCCTGGTTACAATGAGACAGTAATCGAAATGAAGGTATATTTATCAATAAAAAATATACGAGTATGCTATAAATGACCCACCGTTTGATCATAGAAACGGATTGGAACAGACAGATTATTTTTTTCCTACCATTATTCGTGCATCAACGACAAATGATGTTCGAGCTGATTCACCGACCTTAAATGGATTAATATCAATTGATTGAATGCAATCGAAATCACAAACTAATTGAGAGAGCCGTAAAAGGCATTCCTTAATACATTCGATATCAACTCCTTTTTCTCCACGGATACCTTTCAAGATTGGATAACCTTTAATAGAACGGATAATCTCATCAGCTTCAACATCGGTAATCGGCGCCGGCCGGAAACACACATCCCGAATAGCTTCAACAAAAATGCCCCCTAATCCGAACATCAATACCGGTCCCAGATGCTCTATTGCCGTCATTCCCAGTATTACCTCTCTTCCTGAGGTAATCATCTTTTGAACAATAACCCCCTCAAAAGAGTCCTGATTAACTGCATTTACCCGCTCTTTTATTTCAGCAAACGCTTTAATAACCTCTTCACGGGTACGCAAATCAAGCGCAACACCCCCAATATCGCTTTTATGGATGAGACCTTTTGCAATGCCTTTAAGAACAATAGGATAACCGATTTGTTCAGCAATCGTTATTGCTTGATGGAGGGTACCGGCATCAAATGACGGTATTACCGGAAAACGATAGGCGGAAAGTATTTCAAAAACGTGCCCTGGCTCTAAATAATGCTGGGATTTATTTGATTCAGGTGCTAACAGAGCATTAACGGAATTTTTGTCAACGTCATAGGTTTTAATGTGCCCATCTTGTTTTTCCAGCCACTCTTTATATCGTATCATATTAAAAAGTGTCCAAACCGCTGACTCAATACATTCATATACAGGGATATCCGGAATAGAGTCAAATTCATTATTCCTGTGCATCACATCTTGACCAATAACCATTGTGAGAATTGGTTTATCCGTAGTCTGTGAAGCGTTTTCTATATTATTGAGGACATCCATCGGATCAATCAGCACCGGGGATTTAACCAAGATTACCAATGCAGAACCTATTTCAGAATCCTCAATGGCGCACTGCAGGACTTTTTCAAACTCAGCCGTTCCTGCCATTCCGCTCATATCAACCGGATTCACGGTTGCAGAAATATCAAAAAGACTATCAGCTATTTTTTTCCGAGTCGTTTCAGAAAATGGTGAGATATCCAATCCTAAACCGATACAAGCATCAACCGCCATTACTGCCGGTCCACCGCCATTTGAAATTACAGCAACCTTTTTACTCTTTGGAAATCGTTTTCGGGAAAAGGAGACAGCAAGCTCGAATAACTCCTCTATTGAATCAACACGGATAATCCCGCACTGCTCAAATAATCCGTTAATAATGCTGTCTTCTTCCGCCATCGCACCGGTATGAGATGAAGCGGCACGAGCTCCCACAGTGGTTCTCCCCGCTTTTACAGCAAGTATTGGTTTTTTCTTCGAGACCCGCCGTACAGCTTGGGCAAATTGCCGCGGGTTATCCACACCCTCCATATACAATAAAATCACATCGGTTCTTTCATCATTACCCCAATATTCAATCATATCATTGTCTAAAACATCGGCTTTATTGCCAATGCTAGCAAACATTGATAATCCGACGTTATACCGATGAGTTTGGGAAAAAATCATAATTCCAAGGCCGCCGCTTTGAGTCAGGAATGCTACATTCCCAGGTTTCGGAGAGACAGTAGATATCGTAGCGTTCATTTGCACCGAAGGATCAGTATTGACAATACCCATACAGTTGGGACCAATCAACCGCATCCCATACTGCCTGGTAATTTCGACCAATTTCTTTTCTGCCTCAATACCCTCACCCCCAACTTCACGGAATCCAGCAGTCAAAACTAATAGTCCTTTGACTCCTTTTTTGCCACACTGTTCAGCCGCAGTTAATGCTTGTTCCCTCGGTACAAAGATAATTCCTAAATCCACCGGGTCAGGAATATCCAGAATTGTTGAATAACACTTTATACTGTGGATAGCATCTTTATTGGGATTAACCGGAAATAATTTACCGGTATACTCAAACTTCATTAAATTTTTAATCAAGGTTCTGCCGAGAGAACCTTCCCGCATTGTAGCGCCGATAAAGGCGATAGACTGCGGTTTAAATAGTGCATCAAGAGGGTGGATAACTTCCGTCATAGGTTTACAATCCAAGTCTCAAACTACTGGCTATAATGATACCTTTATTTGATTTTGGCGTTGCACCTCCTCTGGTTCCTAATCCTAAATCAAAATATAATCTACTCCATCCTATCCCAAAACCGAAATTAAGATTATGGGTAGTTTTATACCGATAACCGCCGTAAAAATCAAGAAATAACAACCGGATACCGGCACCGAACATATAGACGAACTGTTCATCTTCACGTCCTATTTCAGTAGCATATAGAAATCTTCCGGCTTTTTTGCCAATTGCAAACCGATAATCCACCGGTCGGGAGGTTTTGAAACTGCTCAGTTCTTGATCATTATCGGTGATAATAGAATCTTCATCCATATCTTCTAACTGATTGGTACCAATAAAAAATTTCGGTGTCCCGGTATCTAAAACACGGTTGATTTCCAACACATTCTTATCCCATGTAATTCGGTCAAAAAGGTTTTTAATAACAAACGACATAATATACCCATTATCCAATTTCCCGGAAGCGGCCAAATTGATTCCAAATCCTTTCCCGGCGATTTCAAATTTATCCGCAGTTTCAATTTTGTAATTATTGGGATCTGTCGGTGTTGGATCTGGTGTTCGAACTAAATGAACACCGCGTGATATAATACTCCCATGACCAACAACACCATCATCAGACAATGTTGTATACAGATGAGCTGTCTCTGTTTTCACTATTCCAAGTCCTAAATTATACGAAAATGACATACCGGCAGCAATCTGTGCAAACTTTAAGGTTTTACCGAGCGGGAGCGTTAATGATTTATCTCGCATAATTGTTTTTCCATAGGCAACAGTAACATTGCTGACAGCCTCCGCATTGCCTGACGGGGCAAAATCGTAGGTCTTCTGTTCCAATCCTTTAAATGGTATCTCAATCATTGCCTTCGGGAGTGTTACATCAAAATATGAATATGTTTGCAAGCTGATACCCAGATTCCCGATAGCGATTGCCATCAACGAGATATCACTCCGCATATCGGCTTTGAGTCCATCGTTCGGAATTTTACTTAACAGTTTATCTACATCTGCATCCGATAGAACCTTATTTTTTGTCGTAAAATACGTGTCGTAAAAATTGCGGTCAAAAGAATTCTGGCCAAAATTCAATTTCATAGAAAATACACTCACCGATAATCTCGGATATTTATCACGCAATGCCAAATTAGCAGGGTTCCAGAAAATTGCTTCCGAGCCGCGGGCTAATGTGGTAAATGCTTCACCAAGCCCAACACTGGTGCCGCTCTGCGCATATAAAGATGGAGCGGCTATCATTAAGCATAACAGCAATACTAATAATCGTTTCACGGCTAATCCTCCACAATATATAGTGTGTATGGAATATTATTTTTTACTTGATTACCTTTTTCGGTATAATTGCACTGCTCGTATTTACTTTTTTATCGCTATTTATGTCGTCTACGCGGTCAAACAAATCACTATTGACAGTCAATGTTCCGGAGATAAATCCTTTATTCAAAATAATTTTATCGGTGCTGTGCAACGAACCCATTGGTATGGAATCAAGGGTAACTGTCCAGTAGCCATAGCGAGACTGTGACAATAGTTGAACTTGCGCTTGAGTTAATCCGACCGATAATTCCTGTGTTGACGGTTGAGTAATCTGACCAGTTGTTGGATTACTCTGAGCCGGATTAAAATCAAAGGTACTTAATATTGACCATTGAGAGCAGGGGGTCGTTTTATAAGTAAGAGAATCTATTGCACGGAGGGTTAATGTTCCGCCAATTGGAATTCCATTTGTGATATTAATTATGATGAAACCGCCTTTGAAATAATCTCTGATTAAATCGCGTTCTTTTCTATCCTTTGTCGAATCTTCGCTGTCAAACTGAATATCCAGAGTGTCTCCTTCAAGAACGGCACCCGAAGGGAGACTGTAAACAAATCCAACATCAGCGGTATACGCAATTCCGATTGGTGCGGTTGTTAATGTCGCATTGTCATCATCAATCCTCGCAGAACCAGAGAATGATATATGCTCAGGCAATAAATTAATCAGATTGACAATCCCTGAACCGGAACCTGCAGATGAACCATTGACCGTTACTCCTGTATTCGTTAAGACAACGGTATTTGTTGAAGTATTGCCATTTAAACTAAAATTATAATTTGCAATAACCGGTGTTTTTCCGGATTTTGTGCCAACCATATGAAGATTTATATCAATGTCAGCCGGCACATTGGAAAACACAAAGGTAAAAGTAACGTTGTTAAACCGAATATCCGGCACATTGAAATCTAATTTTACCACATCCTCATCAAAACTCGGGAAGTCCGTACCAATATTCACATCAGCGGTAACTGAAGAGAACACCAAATTAGAAACTGAAACAGTCGTTTTAATACTGTCATTTGCAGATATTGTATATGAGTTATTATTTGACTGTGTTGTAACAGAAATAGCAAAGTCTGCTTTCCCGTCAGTACCTAAGTTCATTGTTTTACCTGATAAATTGATGTTATCTGTTGTTGACGAATTCGCTGGAATTGTAATGCTTCGGGTTATCGGCGTTATGCCTGTCTTAATATCTGTTAATTCAACATTTAACTGAACCGGGAACGGAAAACTGCTGTTAAACTGGAGACTAATATTTCCGGATGAAATTGTTGCAGTTTTGACTTTAATTGAATCAGTATTAATTTCTATTGATTGATTGATAGTGTAACTTTGATTTGGGATTTGGGCAGTCGCAGAACTTGCCACCAAATTGCTCATTGATACTGAAATGTTGAAACCCAAACTGAGATTAACTGTAATTGGCGTACCACTGCCATTTTCGTGGCCAGTTATAAGAACCCTTAAGTTATTTGATATATGTTTCCCTGCAAGGTTAAAATTAGCGTTTGCTGTTCCCCCATTAGCAGTAATGGTACTGGTAAATGATACGCTTCCAACTGTTTGAGCAAGAGTAATATCATATAATTCAATATTGATCGGCTGACCTAAAACAAAGTTCAAATTATTGGTAATACCAACCGTAACAGTCCCCGAAACAAAAGTAACATCAGTAAAATTGGAAAGAGTCAAATTCTTCTGGATTGATGGTAAATCACCGGCGGGAATCGTCTGAGATGTTCCACCTAATCCGGTAAGAAGTGGGAATGCTTCCAAAATACCTATTGAAACCGTTTGGCCAGGATTGCCCGCTACGGAAAAATTGCCAATTTTCCCGGTAAACGGTGCAGGACTCACCGCAGTTTGTTTCATTTGATCAGCAACTTCAATCTGTTCATTACCGGTAAACCGAATATGATACAGGCTGTCAGCTCCCATCGCAATAAGGTTTTCATTGCTAATTTCTTCCCCGATTTTAATGGTATCCGCTCCTAAAACGGGAACCTTCACCATTTTAACATCCCACTGAGGGAGTGCAGGCTCGCTCGGTATTGAACAACCCAGTATATACACCGCACTGAACACACAAAACACACTCAACACAAGTATTCGCATAGTATTACTCCTTTTCAGCAATATAATATCCATTAATTTTGTCTATCGCAAAAATTGCATTTATGTTCATTTCCTTTCTGGAAAGATGGATTGTGCACTATGTCATTTCATACCCTTCAATAAAACTGCTCAATCACAATGGAAAATAGCAAACTATATTTCTTCAATTCAATTTTTAATATTTTTAAAAATACTAACAATTTTATAAAATTAAAAGACATTTTTTAACCTGCATCATTCTTAAACTTCGAATAATTGCAGGCTATGTGCTAATATAACAATCGGTTACAATAAAAACCATTTTCATACTTTGTTTTAAAGAAAACAAACATTTTATACCAATCAAGCAGATTTATGAATAATTCAGGTTAACAAATGCGATGTACATCACCTATGCATAGAATTATAACATTTCAGCAATCCCTAAAAGAGAGCTGGTAGGTATTGTCAGTTGAGGGGGATATCCGCCTCTCAACAAGATGGAGAATAAACCACCCCTTAATCCGCCAAAAAGACGGCGGAGAGGGGAAACGTATTTCTCCTCCTGTCGTAAAGGGGGATATCAAGAGAGGGTCTCATACAAATATTCATTAATACAACACAGTGTTTTAACCGGACAGTAATAATTTCCAATTCTCTTATTGCTTGTGCACAAGAAGCTATAAAATAATATCTGCCTGAATTCC
>Ga0315291_10006440_pt1 | contig 14575 bp, 17 predicted proteins | sample YL17G12_20_MG_FD_203070 | JGI IMG/M metagenome (GOLD analysis project Ga0315291, IMG submission 203070) | Sediment microbial communities from Yellowstone Lake, YNP, Wyoming, USA - YL17G12_20 | ecosystem: Environmental > Aquatic > Freshwater > Lake > Sediment | place: USA: Wyoming | collected...
GGTTCCTGAGCAAACACTAGACCTATCATTGGAACAGCCAATGACATGAGCAACGCAAGCATCAGGATTTGATAAATCCTTGTTTTCTTCATTGATTTCACTAATACAATGGTAGGTTGCTTTCCTTTAAAAGGATTTTCTCTTCTCCATGCTTGCGGTTAATTCTGATTATCAGTTCTTCCAAGCCTGCAAATTATCCTGACCATCTGGTTTAGGCTCATCAAAAAACTTGTCCTTGAAACTATCATAAGAGCAGACCTTATCATGTTTGGCGAGTTTCATGCTGATCTCCCAAGGATATCTTTTACAGTCGCAATTCGGATCTCCCAAAACAAGCTGATCACAGTCTACACAATACGTTCTCGGTCTCACCATGTCGGTTTCACCCTTCAATTCGAATGGGTCATGGTCACACATAACCCTTTTTATTCGCTACGTCTAGACCAAGTAGCTTGTAGAATACATTAAGACTGTGAAAAGCATGGTGTTCTATGGTATGTAACATAGTGCTTTTTCATGGTAACTCATATTTTCTGGGGTACCCACCCAAATTTTTGCGGTTAAGGATAGTTATCCGTTTGTCTTGGGTGGGGTAAACTTTTAAATCGGTAGGGACATATTTGCTTTAGGGTTCATAATGGTATCCCTTGGACTGAAGAATGAGGACATCAATAAAATAGTGAATGCGCCTAAAAACTCAATTAGGCTCATGATTAAGCCTGAGAGAAGGAAAGCGTAATGTTGGGCGTATTCAATTTATTGCCGTTAATGATGGGATGGGAGTACAAGATTAGAAATTACATGAGAGAGGTGAATAGGGGAGCATCCATTGAAGTTCAGCGTATCTCAACATCTGGTTGGCTTATGCAAATAGGCGTTGCCAGTTCAGATCTTTATGGTGGTGGGCGTTTTAAATTTCAAGGTGCAGACCTAGATATCCATGAGTATGCTTTGGATGCGGGGGTAACTACAAGTTTGGGGGCACTCGCACAAGATCCTGCTGGCTGGACGCAGTTAGCAACGCAACCAAACCCCTATAGCACTCAAGGTGCATTTGTAAGTGGATATACTCCAATGTGGCAAGGGTTTGGAGTGCCATTTGTTCCTACCACGATTATGGAACTGTATCTTGGACCAGGAAGCACCCAATCTAGTGCGATAGTTAGCTTAAACGTCACTACTGTTGAGATCACCAACAAAGAGTCATTCATCAAAAGCCTCCGTGCAGTCATGGGGATGCCTACAATACAAGAGATAGATCTTGCCTTGCTTTCGACGGGGCCTGGAGAAATCAAGGTTAAGGGAGTTCTTGAAGAAAAAGGAGAGAAAGGACAATGAGTCTTGATTTTAAAGGCGGATTAGATTATGCCCTCCTCAGAAGACATTATGACAATGACGACTATGTAGCGTTCCCCTTCACGCCTGTTCAAGACTTCTACGTTGTCGGTGCAATGGCGTATCTGAACGACATCACTGTTGCCACAGCTCATCCTGGATGGACACAGTTCACTCATGGACAGACATTTAATCCCATATCGTACTGGGCACTTCTAGGCTACACAGCCATCACACTCCCAGCAGTCTTCCCAGCTTTCGAAGCGAAAGATCTGCTGTTCCATGCCGATGTAGACTGCTTCATACGCTTCGAGGGATCTGTTCGGGTTCAGCACTTGATTCCAGCGAACACTTACATGCGTTTCCACCGAAGATGCCTAATGTTCTTTGTCCAAAGCGTTCTTGCGCCAGCAGGCACTCTGCGTTGTTGGTTAGAAGGATAGAAACGGATAAACTGCATTAACCGCTAAGGCCATTTCGACAAAGCCCAACTGAGTAAGGCAATTGCTCCACCAGCAACCACACTCAGAATCATGTTTCTTAGGGCATGACTTTCTTCCTGCTTTTCTTTGGATTCAGTGTCTCTTGCCTTCTTCAAATCGTCTATTTTTGTGTCAATCCCAATGAGTTTGTCTAAAACTCTTTGAAAACGCTCATCACAAAATCCTCGTGTCACAAATGCTTCGGTTCTATCAGGACAGTTTTCTCCATCATTGCATTCCTCTTCTTTTCCATTACCCTTTTTAGCTGAAGACATGCCCATGGTGAACCACAAAGCTATATAGAAACATTGAATTTAAAAGGTTTCTTACAATGGACTTCAAGCAAGCCAGAAAAACTTGTGCTGAATGCTCCGAGATTAACTATGACAAGTGCAAGACATGCAGAATATACATTGTTCTCAACACGGCTTGTCAACTGTGTTCAAACATTGGCGGCGTGGTGCCATTCGTCAAATCAACTGCTAAGGGTTTAATTCACTTTGAAGTGTGTCCACGGTGCCTTGAGAAGCTGGTTTGATGCGGTTAATCATCCTTAACCGAAACTTTTACAGCCCACTCCTCAAGTACCTGCTGATATAATTTCATATGCTCTTGAGCAATCTTGTTCCATGAAACACTTTCAGCATAAGCCTTCGCTCCAGCTTCAAGCTTTTGCCTCAGCTCCGCATCATCTAGAATTTGCCTGATCTTCGTAGCCATGTCTTCGACATTAGTGAAAGTCATTAACGCACCAACCTCTTCTTTCTCTCTGAAAGGAGGAATGCTTGTCGCCAAAACTGGTTTTCCATGACCTATTGCCGTGAGCAATGCTCCGCTTTCAGTCGCAACCAAGGATGGATAGGCAACCATGTCCATCGCGCCATACGCTATGCTCAGCTTGTCGTCTGGAACATATCCGATCCATTGGCATCTGTTGGGTAGGAGGGAAAAGCTCCTCTGCTTAAGATCATTAATGTATTGAATGTCAGGTCCGCTGGTGAACCATCCTCCAGCCATAAGCAAGCCAACATTCTCAAGCTTTGCTACGGCTTCCAAAAGTATCTCTATACCCTTATTGGGAGCGATGAATCCACAATAACCAACAATTTTCATCCGCGGATCTACACCCCATGCTTTCTTGCATTCTTCCATCGGAGGACAAGTCGCAACATTAACTCCATGAGGAATCAGAACTGAGGGAAACCTGAACTGTCTAGCGCAGTATTTATTGTGAACAATCACCTTCGACGATAACTGATAAATAGCTGGATCAAACTGAATATGACCTACAGCGTGCATCGTTGTAACCAGCGGTTTACCTAATGCCTGAAGATATTTGTAAAAGTCAATGTCAAACCCTTGGAACAAACCGTACTCATGCTGAACATGGATTAGGGATATCTTATCATGTGGAACTCTCTCAGCAATATCCCTCATTGTTTCACTACTCTTGCGCCCGAAACGCGGAAATCTAACGACGTAAATTTCAACTCCCAAGTCTGCAAGGGCATGGCATAATGCTTCACTGTATGTTGCGATACCGCAGCGTGTTTTCCATGTGCTTATAACCGCAATCTTTAGTTCCAAACCTTCGTTCCCTCCTTTGCAATTAGTGGGTGTAGCTCAGACTCGCACTCTGATAAAAACGGTTTATAATATTGTTCGACCACGGTGTTCCAATCATATCTTAAAGCGAAGACTCTAGCTTTCTTGGCCAATTTCTCTCGATCAGCATTGTAGATTTTCGTCAAAGCCTCCGCCATTTTCTCCGTGTCACACAACGCATACCTAGTCCCAGGAGTGTTGAGTATAACATAGTCTGAGTAGGGTACTACGAGGCCAGCACCTACTTGTTCAGGTCCCCCAGCGTAATCCGTGCAAATTACTGGAACTCCACAAGCTTGTGCTTCTACAAGAGGAAGAGAAAATCCTTCTCCTCCCGTACAATTGAGAAGCACATCCATGGCTCCGTAAAGTTTCACCATGTCCCATCCGCTTTGGTAATTGTCTCCCGACCAGTCGGGTATGCCATGTTTGATAAGTTTTGAATGTGGTAGGACGGTGCTAGGTATTATGCCCAGCTCCACCATTTCAGGAAGCAAATCAACGCTGACATCACCTATTCCCATGGGAGTGTCTTCTGGCTGTGCTGGAGGTCTAATATCTGTCCACAGCATCAGTTGGGCTTTTACATCTGGGTTGATCTCCTTGAATCTTTTGAAGCCCCTCAACATTCTCGGGATCATTTTTCTTGCCCTATTCATGGCAACAATGCCGATAACGAAGGAATCCTCATCTAGAAACCACAGTTTTCTGCATTCCTTCTTATGTTCTAGAATCGGCTTGAAGATGTTGCAATCAACGCCGTGTGGAATGTATGTGCTTGAGAAGCCAGCGTTTTTCAGCATTCTCTGACCGAAACGTGTTATGGCAATGTTTCTGTACGTTGTGCCAAGCCCGTATGTAATCAGTGGAGATAGAGGTTCATGGTCGATGATGCAGTGTGGAACGTAATTTATTGGAAGGAAAGGCAAAAGATTGAAGCACCAAGTTTCTTTCAAGCTTATGAGCATGTCGGCTTTGAAGTGCATGTAATGCTCTTCTACGACATCCTCTGAAAACGGCGTGTTGCCACTCTCGTAAATTCTAACACCATTATCAAGGCTTTGTATGCCCATGTGATTTGCGAAACCTGTTGGGATATGAGCGACCTTATGACCAGCTTGGGCGAGTCTATTGCAGAGTTCTAGACCAATCTTGGAGTACGCTGAATTTCCCCCAAGAATTTTGTCCCCGATAAACATTAATTTCATTGTTTTACCTCGAAATATTTGGCTTTTCCCCTAAGTTCTACTGATGCCAAACCCATATCAACAAGTTGTTGAAGCCTCATGTTCACATGCGCTCTTGCTTGACCGACAAGCTGTGCAATCTCCGTTGATGTTGACGGTTTCCCATTAGTGTAGAGAGCAATGTATACTTTGCGAACAGAGTTTCTCAGAGTGACTGCTTTCTCCAATATTTCCCTGGGCAATTGACTGGTCATTTGTTGCACAGCAAGACATTTAAGGTGAGTGCAGATATAAAACTATCGTTATTCAAAGAAGGTTATAAAAAATGTCGCTTCCAGAAAAAGAATTCACACAAGAATATTACGATCATGGATACTTTGCCGATCCTCAAGGCAAAAGTTTTGACCGAGGAACTGGCACGATTGAACATTGGGGATACAAAAATTTAGACGGGGAATTTCTTGGAGCAAAAAACATCGCCGAAGCGTGGAAAAACATCTTTAAGGCTAAAAACATGCTTGATGTTGGAGCGGGGAGAGGGGTATTCATTGCGTATGCTAGAGATGTCGGGATAGAGGCAGAAGGTTTTGACTACAGTACGTGGGCAGTGAACAATCCTTACCCAAGATGTAAGAAAGAATGGCTTAAAGTTCATGATGCTACACAACCATGGCCCTATCCCGATGTCAGCTTTGACTTAGTTACAAGTCTTGATTTTTTTGAGCATGTTTATCAACCTGACTTGGCTTTCGTTATGTCTGAGCTGTATCGCGTCGCAAAAAAGTGGGTCTTCCTACAAATAGCGACGGTTGATGGCAGAAAAGAGAAAGGATACGTACTTAAAAAAGGCGAACCCATTCCATGGAAAGATGGACGAACATGGGCTGGGCATGTGACTGCACAAACCGAGGAATCTTGGTACGAAAGGCTTGAACATGACGAATGGATGCCACGAAGAGACATGGTAAACTGGTTCTGTAGCCTAGTTGACAAGAATGTAATCCGAAATTGGCTCCTAAATACGATGATTGTTCTGGAGAAAATTTAGACATGGTTTCTATTTCTGTCTTGCTGTGTACTGTTAGAAACGATTTTCCAGTAATTGGTTTGCCTGATCTTCATATTTTTAATCCAACTTTTAATGCCTTGCTAGGGCAGACATTCAAAGACTTCCAAGTTATCGTGGTTGACGCGCTTTTTCCTCGAAGGCAGAAATGGTTGGATAAAGACTGGGGCTTTCCAGTGAAGTATGTTCCAGTTCATTCGAACCATAGGTTTTGGCTTGATCTAAAGCGATGGCAGATATGCGGAGCATTAAATAGTGCCATAATACATGCTGATGGAGAATTACTTGTAAGGATTGATGATTGTTCAGAATTCGAATCCACGTTCCTTCAGAAGTTTTGGGATGGCTATCGTTCAGGACTCTTTCCCTTGGCTATGCATATCAGATATTTGGAAGGTAGACCAGCACGCTTTGGTGAAAACTACATGAAGAAGGGCTATGAGTCGAAGTACAGCACATGTCTAGAGAAGGATGAGCGACAAGCAATACTTAGGCGATTGTATGGCGATGAAGGATTAATCAGAGATACAAGGTATCCAATCGTTAAAGCTAGAGGAGGAAAAATGACTGCTCCACCAGACTGGTTCTATGGCTATTCTTGTATGAGTCTTGAAGCAGCATTAAAAATCAACGGATTTAACGAGTTATTTGATGGAGATAAGGGTCAAGAAGATCAGGAAGCAGGGTTAAGATTGACCATGGCTGGATACAAGAATATGTTTAGTTTGGATGTTGATCATCAAGTCATCGAGCATGAGCATTTGCCTCCATCTTCGGAGGTTATACTGCCAGATCAGCCTAACATCAAATGTAACTATGGGATATTTTTGCTGAATCAGAAGAATAATAATTATGAAGCTAATAAGAGGAAACTTAGCGATGCTGATTTGGAATTTATACGAGAGCAAAGCTTGAAGCCTCCTTGCTCTCCTAGACCGAACTTTTATGCTGATGATTGCCATGGGAAGCTATGGGATCTCTGGGTGTCTCATCAGAACATATTCGATTTAAGAGAGGAGAGAATGACTGTTTGACAAGCGATTTGGAAGTCTTCATTCCCTTTTACACATGCAAAAACGAGAGTGATCTACATTGGGATCGTCAGTTTCACATTAAAAAATCTGAAGGCAGAAGAATCCATCTCGAACTCCTTCAAGCGTGCATTGCAAGCGTCAGAAAAGAAGGAATAGGTAACATCAAGATTATAGACGGTTCTTTTAACACAAGGTTACGAGAAAGCGATGTTGATGCCGAAATCGTTAGAAATGATAAACATGGTTTGGCACCCGCAATTAACATTGCAGCAGAAAATGCTAGGGAAGACTTCATGTGCCTCATGCCAGCTTCGCTTGTAGGAGTCGGGAACATTCAAAGAATGGCTCTTGAGAAGAAGATGGCCGAAGAAAAGTTCGGAAAGCCTGTTTGTTTGGTTGATGATACTTTTTATTATCCGACCAACGACGAATGGCTCTTGGATCATGCGGATGTGATTATGGCGAAACCAGTCGAGTGGGTTAAGAACGAGTTATCTAAGCTGGGCTTTGAATCTACGGAGGACGGGCAGGCAATAGCAAAAGAGAAAGTTGCAAGTGACTGGGAACCGTGCTATTACATTGGACCTAACTTTCTTGTGAATAAGGATAGGTTGTTTGAGGTCGGAGGGGCAGATGAAAGGTGCATATTCCATAGACATGCTGACGGTGACTTGGCTTTCAGATGGTTCAGCTTCGAATATCTTGTACTCTTCGCTAATAGCTCTAAAATGCACAGGTTACATAACACTGCGAAATTGCTCTGTAAGGAGATAGATGAAGAAGAAAGAAAACAGGGTTATTTTGAGGCTGGCGATAAATACGAAGTGCATCCTCAAGACTGGCACCTCTATAATGAAGAGTACCGCACCAAACCGTGGGTGTATAGAGAATGGTTAAAGGAACCTTATCGACAGGAGTATGACCATTTACGGAAGAAACCCTTCATCTTAGGACGTGTTGAAAGCAACGCTTACTTTCAGGATGGGATTAGAATGCGTGAAATCGAGAATGGAATCAAAATATGGTGGCGTGGAGAATTCGACAAGGGGGTAATAGCTGAAGTCTTCGAGGAAGATGTTTATAAAGTTCATGAAATTCCGAAGGAAGCCGTTGTCATTGACATCGGTGCACACATAGGTACATTTACTCTCAGATGCGCCTATGAAAGAGGATGCACCGTGTATGCCTATGAGCCGTGCTCCAAAAACTATGATGTGCTCGTAAAGAATATAGCACTAAACCATCTGGAAAACCGTGTCAAAGCGTTTAAATTGGCCATAGCAAATTGTTCAGAAACACGGAGATTTTACTTTCAGACAAAAGGATCAGATGTGGCGACTAATAGTTCCCTCTTTTTACATGAAGACATGTCTCATCAAGAAGAGCTTGTAGAGTGTACTACGCTAAAATCAGTCTTCGAGGATAACCACATATTTTCTTGCGATGTACTGAAAATAGACTGTGAGGAAGCTGAAAAGGAAATCTTTGATTCTGCCTCCGCTCCTTACATGAAATTAGCCAATTTTATCATGCTTGAGTGGCACAACTACGATGGTTCCTTATATGCAGACTATTTGAACAAGCTCGGATTTTTGGTTGTTCTCACTGGCTGCGGATACCCTGCTCCACCGTATCATCCGTCGTTCGCCAGAGGCATACTTTACGCCCGAAAATATTGAAACTCTCATTTGGGCACATCTAACTTTCTGTGGTAGTCTTCTAGAGAGCCTGTCTGTGGTGGAAGGTTTTTAAGAAGATATTTTCTTGCTTTACCTATGTCCTCCACGCCCATGTGTTCTGTTCGATGGGTTAAGCCACCAACATTTTGTCCCGCCACTAAAAAGTATTGTTTCCAATCGTTCACCAGAATCTTTATGCCGTATTTAGCTGGGTTCTTCCCTATCGAGCATCCAGGCAGGGGAATGAAATTAGTAAGTATCCATTGCTGAGGTTGCGTTTGCCACATAAAACTAAGCGTTTCCTCAACTGTTTCCCAGCTTTCACCTGGATTTCCGACCATGAGGTTGGCTCTGACTATAAGCCCAGCTTTCTTGGCGTTAATGATTGCTTGTCGGTTCTGTTCAACCGTTACCTGTTTATTGACGAGATCTAAAACGTGTTGGGAGCCAGATTCAATTCCGAAGATTATGTGACGGCAGCCAGCTTCATACAGTCGCATAAAATCTTCGTAAGTGTCCGTTCTAGCATTTCCTTGGCATCTGAATCGTATGTCAAGTTTCTTCAGCTCGTCTAACAGTTTATATAGCCTGTTCCTGTTTAATGTGAAGGTATCATCCTCGAATTTGAAGGTTTTAATGCCGTATTGCCCGATTACTTGTTTGATTTCTTCAATTATGCTTTGAACTGCCCTGAATCTGATTCCTTCTCCGTGAACCGACTTCTCGCAGAAGGCACAGCGGTAGGGACATCCACGACTTGTTATTACGGTTGTCGCGGGTTCACCAGCAATCTTGCGTGTGTAGGCTTTTAGGTTGACGAGATGCCTAGCTGGGAAGGGGAGTGTGTTAACATCGACTCTCGGACTAATAGTGATCTTCTCGAAGTCTTTTCCTGTCGCAACATTTTTAACAAGATTCAAAAATGTGTATTCTCCTTCACCTACAATAACCGCATCGAATCCTTCACTTAGTGTTTCCTCAGGTTTGCCTGAAGCGTGTGCACCTCCAGCGACAACAACAGCTTCAGGGTTGTTACGTTTGGCTAAGTGAAGAATTTGTTTTGCTATATGGAGCGTTGCACTCATAACCGTTATTCCAGCGACATCAGGTCTGCCTATAGCTTCTTTCCATTTGTTGTGTGGAACAAAGGATAAGTCAAGTATTTCTACTGGATAGCCTGCTTCTTCCAATACAGCCGCTATATACATGAGTCCAAGCGGCGGGTCGAGTTTGTCGTCAAGGGCTTTTCTGTAAGAGGGGTTGACGAGTTTAATCATCATTTACAAGTGCTCCACTATTTTCCGCGCTTGAATAGCACCGTCAACCCGTTGTTGTTCACATATCTGTATGGTTTGAGGTCTGTTCGCCCTTCCATGTATGTTTCTAACGCCTTTGCACAATCTAAGCAAGTCATCGTATCATGTAGTATAATGATTCCTCTAGGCGCAACGAAAGGCTCATATTTTTTAAGTTCCTCAAGGGTATGCTCGTATTCGTGGCTTGTATCGATGAATAGCAGATTTATGGGTTCATTCCAATCAATAGTACGGTCATCCGCCAGAATGAATTTCCAATATGCGCCGAATCCGTACTCTGCAATCCTCTCTTTAGCTGTCGGACATCCGTCCCAATACCAATCTATGCTGGTTACACTCCCACCTATCTCTTTGGCAGCCTGAAGAAGGGCGACCGTTGATTCTCCCCCCCTTACTCCAAGCTCCAAAATACTCTTAGTGTCAAACTCGACCGCAAGCATGTATAATGTTGTTAGGTGCTGATTTATGTCTGTTGGCATAAGGCTGTGTCGCTCTACCACGCTCATTATGGATACTCCCTATGCAATCTTATCCATACGTCCCCCATCTTGTCGAGCCACTCTTTTCCCCATTTATCTATAAATCTCTGTTGGTTTATACCCGAATCCTGCAATTGCCCAACTCCTATTGATGCTCCCTGCAAATGCTGAATGTACGTGGTTTGGCTTTGAAGGTTCTTGCAACCCTTCAAAATCGCGGTTATTCCCATGTCGCAATCGTCATAACCAGAACCCATGTATTGTTCATCCCATTCTCCAACCTTGTCTTTGAAACTTTTGGAAGCTAGAAAAATCATCAGTTGGTGTCCGTCATCTGTGTAAAATCCATGGGGCTTACAGCAAACATGCTCGTTTTCGAAGGAACAACATGATTTACAGTAAGCTTCCAGTTTTTCTTGAGTATTGACTGTGAAGTGAGAACTAAACCTCTGGTAGAGGCTATTGTCCGATATGAAGTATGGAACATGTAACGGGCTTATCACACATGGTTTTTGATATTTCTCTTCAGCCGTCTTCAACTCGGCAAGCATGTTTCTAAGCCACCCCTTACTAACTCTAACATCTGTATGCAACACCGCAAAATAGTCTGCTTCTACTAGACTCCAAATTTTGTTTCTTCCAGAATTAATACTTCTGGATGGTCTGTCGTTTTTTAGGAAAACTACGTCTGAAGGAAGCTTCGCCATTAAGTCGTTAACTGCGTCATCGTCAGAGTAATTATCGACAACAACAATCTCGTATGAGCCGTCTGTCAGCTCTTTTATTGAGCGTATCGCTTCAAGGGTAAAGTAGTTCGGGTAAATATGCGTATTAGAACTCCAATGTAGAATAAAAATCTGAACTTCAACCATAACTGTAGATTTCAATCAACGCTTTTAAGTCTTATACGAATAAAAAGGGGGAAATGGGATTCTTAAGGTGCGTGCGCGTATATTGGCGTGTTGTACCTGATTCTGACACCGAGAAAAATCGCGTTTGTGTTTTGCCCTACCTGCCTAGATATTTGGACACCAAGATAGGCTCCAGCCTCTAGCGGCGCATTGTCTGCTAACGCTTGGAGTGCACTTGCAATGCTCTGCTCTTGAATGTGATTGAGAAAAGTGTTGACATCGTAGTTGACGAGCTGGTTGTGACTAGCATACATATATCCAGGCTTGCCCCAGTCGGTGACGACCCTGAAGTTCATTGGGTTGAGCGTTGCTTGTGCTATGAAGCTTACGGTAGCTTGTTTCAACGGTTCGATGCCTCCGAAATCCCAAGGTATGTAAAGCTCTGCGTGAGCATAGTCAGCATCACCGTTTATTAGATAGCCAGTATGACCGCCAATTTGGGCATATGCACCGCCACTACCACCAGTAATTGGCGCAAAGATTTCCTTAGTCGCTTCCAACACCCTTGAGTGCCTAGTGCTTCTGTCCATCAGCTATGCTCTCCTTGCTAGTCTTCCTGCTCGGGTACTTTTATGACTCCCCACCAGGTTAGATTGTATCTTGCGCCTGTTGCTGGCCCTGGAACTAGACCTCCTGGGAATTGGGCTAGTATTCTGAAGTCTATGCTTCCCTCTAGTACGTGTACTGGATCGACTAGACCGCCTCGTAGCACTTCTGCTCCTGGTGCTTCGAGCATCATGTAGTCTCTTGCTCCGCTAGGAACGCTTCCGACTACTGGATACGCTTCGGTTGTTCCTGTCTGCCCTAGTGCTGTCGGGTTCGTCTGGTATATGCTGAACCTTGCTCCAGTCTGTTCCTGCGTGCATATTCTCAAGAAGAGAATCTTGAGTTGCTGCCCATGAGGTACAACGTAGTTTAGTGCTGTGAAGTAGGCTGACCCAGCCATTGCTTGCTGGAAGCTTCCTTCATATGCTCCGCCTACCACCGCGTAGGGTAGTGCTTCAAATACTTCTCGTTGAAGTCCAAGGTCTTTGATTTCTTTTTTGATTAGTTCCACCATTTATTACTCGCCTCCAGGCGCTTCTGCTGGTGCACGTACTGGCTGTATTGTTATTGGCCTATGCGGGATTTGTCGTTTGTACAGTTTCGTCAATGTTTCCATCCATCTGTCCTTCAGCTTTTGTGTCAAGGCGGGGTTGTTAGGTATTATTGGAGTGTTTAGTATGCCGTACTCGTTTGTTCCGATGCGTTCTGTAACCATTTTGTTCAGCATAATGTTGAGCGTTACGTCAGTGTGGTTTATTAGTCCTGGATTGTAAGCGTCGAAACCTATCTGGATCGTGTCTGGTCGCATCATGAAGTGTTCCGTGATGAAGCTAGGCTCAGTGAATGGACTCATCCATTCTGTGAAGTGCGATACCCTCCGCATCGTGGTGCTGGGTTTTGGAACTTTAGGTATGCCGTGTCTGTGCAGGTCTGTTGGCAACTCGATGTAAATGAACACTTGTCCCTTTATGCCGAATATTATTTGCCAAATCTGGTTCGTGTTGTTGCTGATGTCGTAGCCCCTTGTGATTTCAAGGTCGGCTGGAACAAAAGGTCCGCTCGTTGCTAAGGAGTTGATTGTTTCTGGCCAATCATATTCCCAGTGTCCAAAGTCGCGTTGGCTGACATGCTCGAAGTATTCTACTCCTTCTCTTACGTAGCTGATGTAGAAGCCTTCCTTGATCCACCCTTCGCTCCATTCGTTCCATTCTACCATTTCTGGTTCCTCTTTTTTGTTGTTTTACGAGGATTAGTCGTTTGCTTGCGCTACTCGCCGACAGCTACGAAGTTGAGCCACAATGACCCATCGTATGGCAATTGTGAATTCGCGCCTATCGTTGGTGTCGCTACTTGGTCTTGTCTTGTTCCAGATCGCAGTTCGTATCCTGCCGTGGGTGCGAAGATGTCTATTGAAGCGTAGTTATCGTACAGTCCCTTGCGGTAAATCCACTTGTTCACGATGTATGGAACGTGGTCTGCGGCTTCAGGTGTCAGCACCAACACTTGTATCGAGTTCAGTTTCAGTTCCTTTGCGAAAACTACCTCTTTGGCAGCAATCTTCATTTCTCCAGCTACCCAAAGAGAGATTTCGTTGCCGAACACTTCCCGTCTGATGCTGTGTATGTGGACTAGCGGGTTTCCGCCACCATAAAGTATGTGGTCTAATGCGTTTGACTGATATACTTCTACCATTTCAATCTACTCCTAAAGTGCCTGTCCACTGTGAGTCACCTGCGTCTTGTTGGGAACCCTGTTGAGCTGAAGCCCTAAGAGTTTGATTCTCTGGTCGCCCTGCGCCTGAATGTATCCGTACAGTTCGAAGCCCTCTTCCTCGTCAAGTATGAAGCCCTCTTCAAGCACGACGCATGGCTTGTTGTAGACCATTGCTTCCTCAAGGTTTATCCTGCCAATCTTTCTGTCGCCTATTTGTATTTTGATTTCGCTGACTTTGATTGCCTTATCCAAGAAGCATACGCCAGCAAATCCAACCATGTAGTCTTCAGGTATTGTGCCTGCTGTTCCACTGCCCATTATTATGCCCTGTGGGATGCCTATAAGAGAACTGACTACGTTTGCAGCGGTGAAGTTCTGCTTCCAAGTTACCATTTGTGTGGCAGTGAGATCATTGAAGAGTGCTGGTAAGATTGTGGTTTCGCCAAACTGTCCAGATCTTGGGTTTAGTCCTCCGAAAGTCAGTGGTGCCCATTTGCTTGCGGCCTCTGCAATAAGCGAATTCCTCAGGTTTTGCATCATCGTGCCAAACTCTGGGAAGTTCTGCTTCACTTTTTCGTATTCACAAATTACATATTGCATGTCAATTCCTCCTAAAAGATTGCCGTTCCTGGCTGCCCAAGTATTTTGCTGACGACTTTGTAGTACGCTGCACCCAAAGGAACTATGCGTTGGTATATGGCTGACCATCCATCGTGGAATCGTGGTACTGGCCCTTCAACGTAGCCGTACAGGTGGAAGCTTTCTTCCTCGTCCAATACGTAGCCTTCCTCAAAGATTATTGCTGGCTTGTTGTAGCACTGCATTTCTTCAATGTTGATTCTTCCGTACTTGCGGTCACCAATCTGGTACTTGATCTCGGTGATGTGCTGGTTCTTGTTCGGAAACGCGAGTCCTACCCAAGCAACCTTAAAGTCTTCAGGAATGGTTTCGCCTGCTCCGACTCCCTGAAGCAATACAGTGTCAGCCGTAGTTACACTAGCAGCCGTAAACCTCTGCCGATAAGTCGCCACTGGACTTCCGCCACCAAAAGTAATGTTCAACGGAACCAAACCGTTCCCATCGAAAAGCGCTGGTAAAATCGTGGTTCTACCATAGAAACCCCCATCGCCAGTCAACGCCTTAGCCGAATTGAAAGACCGAGGCTTCCAATCCATGTTGCACTTGTTAATCGCCATCTCGTCAAGCCGTCTCATACTCTGCT
>Ga0315291_10006441_pt1 | contig 14574 bp, 13 predicted proteins | sample YL17G12_20_MG_FD_203070 | JGI IMG/M metagenome (GOLD analysis project Ga0315291, IMG submission 203070) | Sediment microbial communities from Yellowstone Lake, YNP, Wyoming, USA - YL17G12_20 | ecosystem: Environmental > Aquatic > Freshwater > Lake > Sediment | place: USA: Wyoming | collected...
GGCGCCTCTGTAGAACGTGGCGCTTTATTGCACTCAGTCTGTCCACAATCAAAATACCGTCGATGTGGTCGATCTCGTGCTGAACGGCTTTCGCCAGAAGCCCGTTACCCTTTATGCTCAGTTCTTTTCCCTCAAGACTTAGGCCCTTTACTTCGACTTCTTCGGCTCTTGGAATCTCCTCGTAGATACCGGGTACACTGAGACACCCTTCCTCCGACGTCATCTTCCCGCGCTTCGACACCAACTCCGGGTTTACCACGGCACACTTCCACCGCGTTCCGTCGTCCATTGGTATACTCAACACTATGAGTCTCAGTGGAACTCCCACCTGAGGGGCCGCGAGTCCCACGCCACGCGAGAGCTCCAGCGTTTCAAACATGTCTGCCGCAAGCTTCCTTATTGAGTCGTCTATCTCCTTTATCTCACTGGCGCGTCGCTTGAGGGATGGATTTCCGTAGGTAAGAACGAGCCTTCCAGGCATTTACTGGCCTTGCTCCTTTACAGCGGCTACGCAGCTCTTGGAAACCTCGATCTTCACGTCCTCGGCGATCTTTATGACGGCAACGTCGTCCTTGATGCCGACTATCGTGCCGTGAATGCCGCCCGAGGTCACAATTTTGTCACCCTTCTTGAGAGAATTCACCATCGCTTGATGGTCTTTCTGTCTCTTCATCTGCGGCCGAACCAGAAGGAAATAGAAGATGGCAAAAATGACAAGGATCATCAAGATGCTGACAACGGTGTTTCCTGACTGCTTTTCAATTCCTCCGGTTCCACCCATTGCGTAGGCTACGTCTACCATTAAAACCTCCTCGTTAGACGCCCTGTTTCAGATCGGCTTCCCTATTCAAATCACGCTCACTCGCTCGACTCGGCTCAGCTCGAGTCAGCTCAAGCGCCGGCAGACAATACTCGTTACCCTCACCGACTCCTCCCGGCACTTAAAGTTCAAAACCATTGCCGGCGACACTCAGCGTTCTCCTGGCTTCTGCTGAGTGTACCAAGCCAGACGCCGCGGACCCACACTCAGCGCTGTCCTGACTCGTATCGTTCCAGAAACCCCTTACTCCAGTGAGAAAATTGCCCTTCCAGTATACTCCTTCGCATTTCTCTCATCATTCTGAAAAAGAAACTAAGGCTGTGAAGCGTTGCCAACCTCGGCCCAAGAAGTTCTCCAGCCTGAAAAAGGTGCCGCAGATATGCTCTCGAGAATCCTCTGCAGGCGTAGCAGTCACAGTTTTCGTCAAGCGGTCTCTCGTCCTTTGCGAATTCACCGTTCTTGACAACCAGTTTCCCGGCTGAAGTGAACACCGTGCCGTTTCTTGCATTCCTGGTCGGCATCACGCAGTCAAACATGTCGACTCCCAGGGAAACGGCCTCGATGATGTCTTGCGGAAAACCGACCCCCATCAGATACCTGGGCTTATCTTGAGGAAGTTCATCGACAGTCACTGCCGTCATCTCAAAAGTCGCGCTCTTCGGTTCCCCCACGGAAAGCCCGCCAATAGCATATCCGTCAAAATCCATCTCAACAAGCGCTTTCGTGCACTGCCGTCTCAGGTTCTCGTAAGTACTACCCTGCACGATCCCGAACAGAGCATGAGAGGCAGGAGAAATGAGACTCTCCCACGACAGTTTTGAACGTCTGGCCCAATCAAGCGTGTTCTCCATCGCTTGCCTTGCCAGGGGCAGATCTGCGGGATACCCTTCGCACTGATCCAGCGTCATCACGATATCAGAATCAAGCGCCCTCTGTATCTCCACGGCAATTTCGGGCGAAATGAAGTGCTCGGAACCGTCAAGATGCGAACGAAAAATCACGCCTTCTTTTCTCACTACGCGGAGATCGGAAAGACTGAATACCTGAAACCCCCCGCTGTCTGTAAGAATGGCCTTGGGCCAGCTCATGAACTTGTGAAGCCCACCGAGCTCTCGAATCAGTTGGTGACCAGGCCTCAAGTAAAGATGATACGTGTTGGCAAGCACAATCTGAGCGCCCATTTCGTCAAGCTCTTGAGGTGAGAGGGTCTTGACGGTCGCCTGCGTGCCGACGGGCATGAAAACGGGCGTTTCGATATTGCCCCTGCCTGTTGCTATGACGCCAGCTCTGGCCCCAGAACCATTGTCGGTTTTCTCAAGGCGGAATTCCATTTCGAATTAACACTCAATTCGTGTGGGTGGCAAACTCAGACGATAAGCATCCCGTCGCCGTAACTATAGAATCTGTACCCTTCCCTCTTTGCTTCGTCGTAGGCATTAAGGATAAACTCTCGTCCGGCAAAGGCACAAACCAGAAGCAAAACGCTGGAAACGGGAAGATGGAAATTGGTGACGAGCGAGTCCACCACTTTGAATTTGTACGGTGGATAGATGAATTTGTCTGTCCATCCTCTGGACGGAACCAATGCCCCGGGAGAAACGGGCGGCCGTGTGCCTTCGGATACCGACGCTCTGCCGTCCCGGGATCCCGATACCCCGTTGCTTTCGGACCGAATCGCTTGCCGGTCACGTGCTGACTCCGGCTCGCGAGGTTCACTGTCGAACGAATCGAAGGCTCCCTCGCGTCCTCCGCCTAGCGGTCTCCCTCCATCTCTCGCCAACGACTGTTCACCTGCAAATGGATCGAAGGCTCTCTCGCGTCCGGCTTCAACCCCATCCGCCACCGTTTCCAACACCCGCGCGGTCGAAGTTCCCACGGCGAACACTCTTCCTCCCCTTCCCCTCACCCTGTTGATGATTCGGCACGCCTCTGCCGTTAGTTCGTAATACTCAGGATCCAGTTTCTGAGAAGAGAGCGTGCCCGGAGTCAGGGGTCTAAAAGTACCGGGGCCAACGTGCAATATGAGTCTTGCGATCTCAACACCTCTGGCTTCGAGCCGTCGCAGTACTTCTCTCGTAAAATGTAAACCGGCGGTGGGTGCAGCAGAAGAACCGCTAACGCGGGCGTAGACCGTCTGGTAGTGTTCTCTGTCTTCGGCGTCTGCCTTACGCCGCATGTACGGAGGAATAGGCATCTCGCCCCATCTCTCAAGGTAATCCTCGAACTGCTCGGGCACGTCGATGAGAAAGAAAGCTCCAGAGATCTTCCCCGTGACTGTTGCGCTTGCGCCCCCGTTGAGGGAGATCACTGTGCCGTCTTTTAACCTTCTGGCTGGTCTTACTAAAGCTTGCCATCCAAGTCCCTCGTCCCTGCGCACAAACAGCAGTTCCAGTTTCCCGCCTGTCTCTGCCCTCACGCCGGAGATCCGACAAGGCCTCACTTTCGTCTCGTTTAGAACCAGACAGTCGCCTTCGTCCAGATAGGAAGGAAAGGATTCAAACACAGAATGCTCAATGCTGAGAGCGGCTCGATCCAGAACCATAAGCCTCGACGAACCGCGGGGCAAGGCGGGTTTCCTGGCGACAAAGCTCTCGGGAAGCTCGAACTCAAAAGCCTCAAGCTCGTTTTCAGAGCGAGCAGAGTACTTCGGTCCTGGGTCCGGTAGTTGCGGGCGAGAATTCTTCTTCATGACAAACCTTGTGACGGAACCTTATGACAGTTCTTTGCGACACTGTCTCAACGAATCTGCAGAAGAATCCCGAGTTTGACCGTTTTCCGACTCGTAAACAACTGATCTTGTTGAGAGTAAATTCATGAAAAAGGATTCTTCCGACCGACTCAACGAGGAGCCTAGCGCCTAAAGATTCTCAACACCAACGTAAGAACAATGCTGAGGAGAATGCACGTCGTGATGGGAAAGAAGACTTGTACGCCCCTTCTTTCAATGTGTATGTCACCTGGGAGTCTTCCGAAATACGGAATCCTGGGAAAGAGAATGAAAATAATCCCCAGGAGAATAAACAGTGCTCCGATTATGAAAAAGAGCCTTCCGAGTGTCGGCATGTCAAACCTCCAGCAGGCTCGCTCTCGATAGCTCAAGGCCATTCATGAATCTGCTTGCCCGGTCTTCTTTCTTTCGCGCGATCGTCCCTCTTTGTCCAAATATCTTTCGCTCTCGCTGAAAATACAGCCGCAGTACTTCTGAAGATAGAGACCTTCCTTTCTCGCAAGGTCTCTGGTCTCGCCCCACCGAGGCCGCCAGTCTTTGTACAGAAACTCTATCTGACTTTCCTTCTCAACGCCCTTCCCTATGTCTCTGATCAACTCGTGCTTCTGGTGGGGGCTGACAAGCAACGTGGTTGAGAAAATACGTATACCCTCCTCCTTCGCTTTTCTCGCAGTTGCAGCAAGACGTAGCTCGTAACAGCCCGCACATCTGGATTCGAGTTGGGACATCTGCATGCGCAGAAAACTTCGCAAAGGGTATCCTCCATAGAAAAGGCCGCTAATCTCAATATTCTTAATGAATTGCTGCATTGACTTCAACCTATTTACTAACTCTAAATAGGGATGAATGTTCGGGTTAAAGAAAAAGGCTACCACCTCAAACCCTTCTTCCCTGAGTGCAGGGACGGGCACCGTCGAGCATGGAGCGCAACAAGTATGAACCAGAATCTTCTCCGCCAATCTCCCTCCGCAACGCACACGATACCGTTTGCTCGCGCCGATTTCCCTGCCGAATGTAAATCCAGGATGCGAACGGACCTGCCAGTATGAATGGCCAGAGTGCGGCTACTCCTTAAAGAGCTCCTTCTGAGTGTCGTTCTGCGCCGATTCGTTGTCGTGACCTGTGATGCCCAGGTGTTCATAGGCCAGATTGGTGGCCTGTCTTCCCCTCGGCGTTCTCTTGATAAGCCCTTCCTGTATCAGAAAAGGTTCGTACACGTCTTCAAGCGTTTCTGCTTCCTCTCCGACCACAACCGCCAGGTTGTTGAGTCCTACGGGTCCTCCACCAAACTTCAAAATGATGGCTTCCAGCATTCTCCTGTCCATGTCGTCAAGCCCAAGCTTGTCTACTTCGAGCATCAGCAGGGCGTCTTCCGCCACTCGTCCGGTGATCTTTCCGTTCGCCCGTATCTGAGCGAAGTCGCGAACTCTCCTCAGAAGACGGTTTGCGATCCTGGGGGTGCCTCGAGACCTCGCAGCAAGCTCTCTGGCCCCTTCTTCGTCAACGGCAACTTCCATGATTCTTGCGGATCGCTTAACGATTTGGCAAAGCTCGTCAGTATTGTAATAGCCTATGCGAAACATCATGCCGAACCTGGCTCTCAGAGGCGAAGTGATGAGACCTGCGCGCGTTGTAGCACCGGCGAGGGTAAAGCGCTGAAGCTTGAGCCGGACCGAACGAGCACTGGGCCCTCTGTCTATCATTATGTCAATCTTGAAATCCTCCATCGCAGGATACAGGTACTCCTCGACGACGTGGTTCAATCTGTGGATCTCGTCGATAAAGAGAATAGCTCTTTCGGTCAAGTTTGTGAGGAGGCCCGCGAGATCAGCCGGTCGTTCTATGACGGGCCCGGTCGCGTGGACTATCTCCACGCCCATCTCGTTGGCCACGATGTTGGCAAGGGTGGTTTTCCCAAGACCGGGGGGACCGTGAAAGAGGATATGGTCGAGCGCTTCTCCTCTCTGCACAGCAGCTTGCAGGAATATCTTCAAGTTCTCCTTGAGCTGAGTTTGACCCACGAATTCGTCCAGTCTTGCGGGTCTGAGTGCTTTGTCAATTGCCAGCTCTTCCTCAACGAGGGCCGGCGAAGTGAGATGTTTTTCGACCAACCTGTTCCTCTCCTTTCAAGCGTTAGACTAGCACATCAAGTTCACGTCTGCAAAGAGAAAACGGCCACGGGGTGGCGCGCGCACCACGTCTCCAGGCCACCGCTGGCCGATCAGATCAAACCCGGTCATTTGACACCAATAACAACAGAGTGGTATCCTGTCTCCTATAATCGTTGAGGGTTTTGCTGTCGGAGAGACGGACTACACACCCACGGAGCACATCGTATGGACCGAAGAGATTTTCTACGACTGACCGGAGTGGGAATGGCGGGAGTTTTTCTTGCGGGATTGCGAGCACCGCTCACCTCTGCCGCTGCTTTGGCGTCCACGGGTCGCGGCGGACCCGCTAAGGAGGTGTCTCATCCGACATTTGTGGTTGCGCACGGCCCCGCCGTCGAGCGAAACCTGCGTTCGGCCCTCGACGCCCTTGGAGGCATTTCAAGGTTCGTTGCCAAGGGAGACATCGTAGTCGTGAAACCCAACATTGGCTGGGACCGAGTGCCGGAACAGGCCGCAAACACCGACCCGAAGCTCGTCTATTCCGTGATCGAGATGTGCTACGAAGCGGGTGCTAAGAAGGTGAAGGTCTTCGATAAGAGCTGCGACGACCCCAGACGATGTTACGTGAGAAGCGGGATCGCTGACTCCGCTCGAAAAGCGGGGGCAGAGGTCAAGTTTGTTGATGAAAGGAACTTCAGACAAGTTGACATGAAAGGTGCCGTCCTCAACAAGTGGCCCGTATACTCCGAAGTCCTGGATTGTGACAAGATAATAAACGTACCCGTCGCCAAGCATCATGGCATGTCTCGATTGACAATGTCCATAAAGAACTGGATGGGAGTCATCGGGGATCCTAGAGGCAAACTCCATCAGCAGATGGACCTCAGCCTTGCCGACCTTGCGCGTTTCTTTAAGCCCACTCTCACCGTTCTTGACGCCACTCGGATTCTAGTTGCGAACGGCCCGCAGGGGGGAAACCTCAAGGACGTTCGGACGTTGAATACTCTTGTTGTGGGGACCGACCAGGTGGCCATTGATTCCTACGGAACTACGTTGTTTGGTCTCAAAGGCGCCGACCTGGGCTACCTCGTCGCGGCTGCAAAAGTGAGAATTGGGCAGATTGACCTCAAGAAAGTGCGATTCTCTTCGATCGAGGTGACATAACACTTTAATGGCGAACCTGAGGCGAGTTTCACAGGTAGTTTTCCTCCTTGCTTTTTTCTTTCTTCTCACAAGGACGCAGTACCTCGGGAAAGACGAGATTGGCTATCCGGTTAAGATCTTTCTGGATCTTGACCCCCTCTTTGCCGGTCTTCTGCTGCTATCCTCTTATTCCATAAAGCCCATTCTGCTACTCAGCCTCATCACAGTCGCAGTCTCTCTTCTGTTCGGTAGGTTTTTCTGCGGCTGGTTCTGCCCTTTGGGAACGCTTCACAACGCGGCGGGTAAAGTGGCAGGAAGACCAAAGAAAACCGAGCACGGACTCTACACCAGGAACTTGAGATGGAAATACGTGATACTCGTCGTCGTGGTCTTCAGCGGGCTTTTTTCGATGTCTCTTCTTGGGGTACTCGATCCGCTTTCTCTCACTGTGCGCTCTTTTGCCACGGGAATCGGACCGGCCTTTGAATTTTTGACACGTAGCGCGTTCGACGGCCTGTATGCTCGTGCTCCATGGTGGATATCGCGCGTCTCGGAAACCGTCTATGGATTTCTGCGACAATACGTACTCGCCTTCAATCAACCCCGTTTCTTGCAGGGAGCCTTGCTGGGAACGGTTTTCATTGTGCTGCTCGCCCTCAATCTGTCGAGGAGCAGGTTCTGGTGCAGGTACATTTGCCCCCTGGGTGCACTGCTCGCAGTTTTCTCAAAAGCGTCGCTCGTGAGGCTCCGGCTCAGCAATGCCTGCGGCAAATGCGGAAAGTGCGTGGGGGTTTGCCCGACTGGCGCTTCCCCGGCAATGGGAGATGGATGGAGAAAGGCAGAGTGCATCTTCTGCTGGAACTGCGTCGAAGCTTGTCCAGAAAGAGCAGCTTCTTTCGGCTTCGCCCCTCCGACCAAGAAGGAGGGAAGAACAGACTTGAGCAGGCGCGCCTTTCTCTGGTCCGCAGGAGCAGGCCTACTGACGGTGCCTCTCCTCAGGATTTCCCCCGCTCTCACGAAACCTCATCCCAGGCTCATCAGGCCGCCGGGTGCCCTTTCGGAAAAGGAATTCCTCGAAAGGTGTGTAAAGTGCTCCGAATGCATGAAGGTATGTCTTACGAACGGGCTACAACCCACTCTCCTTGAGGCCGGCCTGGAGGGAGTTTGGTCTCCCGTCTTGGTTCCGAGAATGGGCTACTGCGAGTATTCCTGCACGCTTTGTGGACAGATCTGCCCCACCGGAGCGATAAAGAAACTTCCAGTCGAGGAGAAGAGAAAGACGGTCATCGGGCTTGCTTTCATAAACAAGAATCGATGTCTCCCTCACGCGTTTAATGTAAACTGCATAGTGTGTGAGGAGCACTGTCCGACGCCTCAAAAGGCGATAGTCTTTGAAGAGATCAGCAAAATCGGTCCCGACGGCAAGGAGATTACTCTTAAGCTGCCGGTTGTCGTTCCTGAATTATGCATAGGATGCGGGATATGTGAGTACAAGTGTCCCGTTTCGGACGAGCCGGCCATATACGTGACCAACATCAACGAATCCCGCTCTCCGGAGCGTTCCCTTCTCCTGACCCCGAAGAAATGATCATGGAGTCGTTAAAGGCGCTACTCAGGCTTTCCGAATACCTCAAGAAACACAGAAAGGCCCTCATCATTGGCTCCTTCTGCATCGCCGTACTTCAGACAGCCGGCCTTCTCATCCCCTGGCTTAGCAAGCTGGCAGTGGACAAGATCTCCCGCGGAACCGACCCGCGCGTTCTCTTGAAGTATGCGCTTCTCATCGTCGCCACGGCGGCACTACAAGGAGTCTTTAGATTTTTCATGAGGAGACTCATGATCGGCGCGTCGCGCGAGATAGAATACGAGTTGCGTAACGATCTCTTTGCACACCTCCTCCGGCTCTCGCCTTCCTATTTCAGTAGAACCAGGACTGGGGACATAATGGCAAAGGCGACGAACGACGTGAATGCCATAAGAGAGTTTCTCGGTCCGGGAATCATGTACTCCGTAAGCACCGTGATCACGTTCGCGGCCGCCACTTCGCTGATGCTTTACATAGATCCTCTTCTGACCGCCTATGCGCTCTTACCCGTCCCCGTTCTTGCGATCGTTGTGAACCGATTCGGAGGACTTGTAAGAGAGAGATTCGAACAGGTGCAGCAACAATTTTCGAGACTCACGGCCAGGGCGCACGAGAATCTCTCGGGGATCAGAATAGTAAAGGCATACGGTAACGAAGATTTCGAGAAAAAGCAGTTTGGAAGCTTGAATGAGGAGTACGTTCTCAAGAATCTCAGGCTCGTCAGGGTGTGGGGAGTGTTCCACCCGGTGATCGCTCTTGTCGGCGGTCTGGGCGGCGTAGTAGTGCTGTGGGTAGGCGGAACGGCCGTGGTTGGGGGAAGGATCTCGCTTGGAGATTTTGTTGCCTTCAGCGGCTATCTCGCAATGTTGGCGTGGCCCGCCATATCGCTTGGATGGGTAGTGAATCTTGTGCAGAGGGGTGCGGCTTCGATGAAAAGGGTGGCAGAGATTCTGGACGAGAGACCTCAAATCTCGGACGCCGGCACTCTTCCCATAACAAAGATAGGCGGTGAAGTAGAATTCAAGAACGTTTCCTTCTCTTATCGCGAGAACGGCCCTTTGGTTCTCGATGACATAAGCTTTAGGCTCCCTCGCGGTCAAAAGATCGCAATCGTTGGCAGGACAGGTTCGGGAAAGAGCACGCTGCTCAATCTCTTGCCCAGGCTGTTCGAACCGACGTCGGGCAAGATACTGATCGATGGCATTGAGACTCAGAGAATTCCGCTCCGCGTTCTCAGAACCGGCATAGGCTACGTCCCGCAGGAGTCGTTCCTTTTCTCCGACACGATAAGGGGAAACATCGCTTACGGAAGGCCCTCGGCAAGAGACGAAGACATCGCCGAGGTTGCCGTGATGTCCAGGATCGCCGAAGAGGTCGAGGAGTTTGGAGAGAAGTTCGACACGCTAATCGGGGAGAGGGGAATCACACTTTCGGGAGGGCAGAAGCAAAGGACTGCCATCTCGCGGGCGGTCATTATCAACCCGGCCATACTTCTACTCGATGACGCCTTTTCCAACGTGGACGCGGCCACTGAGAGGGAAATCCTGAACCGGCTGAGAGACAAACTAGGAGACAGGACCTGGATAATCGTTTCACATCGGATTTCGTCCATCAACGAAGCTGATGAAATCATCGTTCTCGAAAACGGAAGAATCGCTGAAAGAGGCTCCCAGGAAGAACTCCTCAAAACAGGAAAACTGTACAGGGAGCTGCACAAGAGACAGCTCATTGCAGAAGAGCTCGAGATCGGCTAGAGAGGCCCTTAAAGGAAAGTATCTGAGACTTGCTAGAAAGGGGTTCGTAGGGAATCGCGTTCGCCTTCAGCAGATTCAACCTCACAACGCAGGTTCTCGTGAGACGCTCGGCAGTAATGTGTATCGGCAGTAATGTATAACTGAGGGTAATCAGGGTATGCCATCACGCATTCGCGAAGAAGAGGAAGTCCTGGCAAAAGCCTACGACTCCAGACTCGCAGGAAGACTCCTCAAGTACCTGACTCCGTACAGATTCGTAGTGGCACTATCGGTCCTGCTTCTCCTTCTTGTTTCGGCATCGGAGCTGGTCGGACCGTATCTTGTAAAAGTAGGTATAGACAAATACATCTCGAAGGGAGATCCGACGGGGCTTCCGCTTCTCGCAGCCCTGTTCGTGCTCTCGCTTCTCGTCGCGTTTGTGCTCCGTTACTGGCAGGTCTACATGATGAACAAGACGGGACAACAGGTGATGGCGGACCTCAGGGCTGAGATTTTCTCGCACCTGCAGCAACTCTCGGTTTCCTTTTTCGACAAGAACCCCGTCGGAAGACTGCTCACCAGGGTGACAAACGACGTCGAGGTGTTAAACGAACTAGTCACAAATGGAGTAGTGGCGATATTTGGCGACATTTTCACACTGGTTGGGATAGCCGTCGTCCTTGTCGCGATGAACTCCAGGTTGGCACTAGTGATTTTCACCGTTGTACCCTGCATATTTGTGGCCACCCTGATGTTCAGAAAGAATGTCAGAATAGCTTACAGCATGGTCAGGGCTCGCATCGCGCGCGTGAATGCTTTCCTGCAGGAGACTCTGAGTGGTATCCGAATCGTTCAGGCCTTTGTGCGAGAACAAAGAACCATGGCTCAGTTCGACAGGCTGAATGCCTCGCACCTCGAGGCATACCTCAAGTCCGTTCTCTATCATTCCATCTTCTTCCCCGTGATGGAGCTCATCGGGGCGGTCGCGGTCGCATTGATCATATGGTACGGCGGCGGAAGGGCACTGCAAGGGGCCTTGACCATCGGCGCTCTTGTTGCCTTTCTTCAATACACGCAGAGATTCTTTAGGCCCATCAGCGATTTGAGCGAGAAGTACAACACCATGCAAGCGGCAATGGCCTCTGCCGAGAGAATATTCAATTTGCTCGATACGGAGCCCGAGATCAAGGATGCCGCGAATCCTGTCCACGTTGGTAGGTTGAGGGGGAAGGTGGAGTTCGACGGCGTCACTTTTTCCTACGATAGAGGTGAAGAGGTCTTAAAGAATGTCTCTTTTAAAGTCGATGAGGGAAAGACGCTCGCCATAGTTGGAGCCACTGGCGCAGGTAAGACGACACTCATGAGCTTGCTCTCCAGATTCTATGAGTTGCAGGACGGATCAATCAGGGTGGACGGTACAGACATTCGCGAAATTCCGGAAAAGGAGCTTAGAGAGAACATCGCCATAGTTCCGCAGGACGTGTTCCTATTCTCCGCGACTATAGAAGAAAACCTGAGGATGGGGAAGACGAACCTGACAAAAGACCAGATTGTAGAAGCTGCACGCAAGGTGCAGGCACACGATTTCATATCGAGGCTCGCACGCGGGTACGACGAAGAAGTCGGGGAGAGAGGGGTCACGCTTTCTGTGGGACAGAGACAATTGGTTTCCTTTGCTCGTGCACTTCTTCACGAACCCTCTATTCTCGTCCTCGACGAAGCCACATCCAGCGTTGATCCGGAGACCGAGTTTAGAATAAGAAAGGCCGTGAGGTCGCTCCTCCGGGGGAGAACTTCGATAGTAATCGCGCACAGGCTTTCCACGATAAGGAGCGCAGACAGAATAATCGTACTTCACAAAGGAAGTGTCAGAGAGGAAGGTACGCACGAAGAACTCATGGGAAAGCGCGGCATTTACTCCAGACTGTGGGAGCTTCAGTTCGCGGAACAGGCGTCTTAGGACAAGGAATCAAGCACCGACGCTGCCAACGGCCGACTCACTGAGTAACTCTATCCTCCCGCAAGCGAGAGGGCGCGCCGCACCATCTCTTCTAAAGTGAGTTCGACTCCCGCCTCTGCGACAACTCTCTTCAGAGCCTTTGCGGCTGAAGCCCTCGTGAGACCGAGCGAGACAAGAGCGAGGATTGCGTCGTTGAATTGGGGAGACTCACCGCCAAACGCAACGGCCTTTTCGCGCGCGTGCACAAGAACAGCAATCTTGTCTCTTAGTTCTACGACGATCCTCTCTGCCAGTTTCTTCCCTATGCCCGAAATCGTGGTCAGCATGGCGATGTTTGCAGAAGTGACGGCCTCCGCGAACGAGCGAACCTCACTCCCGGAGAGTATTCCCAGCGCAAGTCTTGGCCCTATTCCAGAAACAAGGATGAGAAGCTCGAAGAGTTCTTTCTCTTCCGGGGTCGCAAAACCATAAAGATCCAGGGAATCTTCCCTGACATGTAGATGTGTGAGAAGCTCCGAGGCGCTTCCGACTTCACCGATCTTCTCGTACGTCGAAAGCGGGACGTTGACCCCATAGCCAACGCCCCCAACATCAAGCACGATTCTGGTGGGAGTTTTCTGTATCAACGTACCCTTAAGACAGAATATCATAGCGTCTGCTCCCCTATTCGCCCCCGGCACCTTTCACACTCAAGGTGACTGGCATCCTGGGCGCTCCGGCCCGGGACACACAGGCATAGTGTCCCCGTGCGCACTTGTTGACGTGGCAGAGCGCCACGGCAAGAGCATCCGACGCGTCCAGGGGCAGTCTTCCTGAGATCGAAAGCAACTTCGAAACCATGAACTGCACCTGTTTCTTCGAGGCCGCGCCTGAACCCACAACCGACAGCTTGATTTCCAAAGGGGAGTATTCGAAGACCTCGAGGCCCGCCTTCGCAGCTACCAGCAGCACCACGCCCCTCACGTGACCCATTATAAGTGCTGACCTGACGCTACGACTGTGGAATATGGTCTCCACGGCCATCCTGTCGGGCTTGAATACGGCAACAACCTCTGAAAGCTTGTCGTAAATCTGTTCCAGTCTGATTGTGAGGGAATTTTGTGAAGAAAGCCGCACGCAACCAAAATCGAGGCATTCGAGTCCGGACCGGACCCAGTGGATCAAGCCGTAGCCGGTTACGAGACTTCCCGGATCGATCCCGAGAACTGTGAATTCTTTGGGTCGGCTGCTACTTTCCAAGCTTCGCCATGATTTCATTAGGGATGTCGAAGTTTGCGAAAACCTTCTGGACGTCCTCATGCTCTTCGAGTGCTTCCATTAGCTTAAGGATCTGTTCCGCTTCCTTCTCGCCGACCGTGATGGCTGACTGTGGAACGCGCGAGAGTTCAGCTCCGGTAAGAGGAATGCCGGCCTTCTTGAGAGCATCTTTTACGGCGTCAAGCTTGGAGGGCTCCGTCGTTATTTCGTAGAATTCTGGCGATTCGTCATTGACGTCGTCGGCCCCTGCGTCGAGCGCAATACTCATCAATTTGTCTTCATCAGCAGAGCTTCTTTCGACAGTGATGAGCCCCCTCAGGTCAAACATCCAAGAAACACACCCGACTTCGCCGAGGTTGCCTCCGTTCTTAGAGAAAATGTGTCTGATCTCGGAGGTCGTACGGTTCCTATTGTCCGTCACGGTCTCAGCCAGAATGGCTATGCCGTGGGGACCGTATCCCTCGTAGGAGATCTCCTCGTAAGCCACGCCAGGCAGTTCGCCCGTACCCTTCTTTATGGCCCTTTCGATGTTGTCGGCCGGCATGTTGTAGCTCTTGGCCAACTGCACGGCTGCTCTCAGGCGGGCGTTGGCGTTGATGTCACCGCCTCCTTGTCTCGCAGCGACGGTGATCTCTTTGATGCACTTACCGAAAAGTCGGCCGCGCTGTTGATCGACTTTCTCTTTCTTCCTTTTTATCGTGCTCCATTTTGAATGACCCGACATGCCCCGTCACTCCTTCTCTTGCTTGGCCTCTGCTATTACCTTCTCAGTCATCTCCTGAGGAAGTTCTTCGTAGGAGGCGAATTTCGCGGTGTGGGAAGCCCTTCCCTGCGTCAGCGATCTCAAGTTCGTGGAGTACTTGTAAAGCTCGGCCTGTGGAACAAGAGCCCTCACACGCTGCATCTTACCGTGAGAATCCATGCCAAGAATCCTACCGCGCTTGCTACTCAGGTCGCCCATCACATCACCCATGCAATCATCAGGAACGGTTACCTCCACTTCCATTATTGGTTCAAGCAGAATCGGTCTAGCCTCGGTCATTGCCTTCTTAAAAGCTATGGATCCCGCGATCTTAAAAGCAAGGTCAGAGGAATCCACTGTGTGGTATGAACCGTCGAACAGATAGACCCTGAAATCAACGATCTGGTAACCCGCGAGGACTCCTTCTTTGCACGCCTCCTCGACTCCCTTCTGTACCGCAGGAATGTACTTCGTGGGTATGGCGCCTCCCACGAT